>ENA-ORTQ01000039-ORTQ01000039.1-human-gut-metagenome-genome-assembly--contig:-NODE-39-length-158229-cov-4.620367_pt1 | contig 158229 bp, 196 predicted proteins | sample MGYA00241912_ERZ509188 | MGnify/ENA primary metagenome ERZ509188 (study PRJEB26280, sample SAMEA2338849) | human gut metagenome | biome: human gut; feature: human-associated habitat; material: faeces...
TTTAACTGCTGCTTCCGTTGCAAGCGTATTTGCATCTGGCGATTCAGAAAGTGTAGCCCCACCTGACTTCTTCCCTGAATCTTTGATTGCACCTTCAGCTGCAAATCCTACAAAGTTATCTACCGTACCTACAACTTTATCAACCTTATTGCTGATATTTGCATTGTTGATAGCAGTTGATATTGCAGCAGCTATCAAATTAGCTGTAGGAACTACAGTAGACTCAGATCCCATTTCACCATCAGCTGTAATTGTATAAGTTGATTCACTTACACCTCCGTTAGCTGTAGTCATTGCGATCTTAGTGCCTGTAGCAGCTGCAATCTTATCCATCTTACCACTGACATCTACTTTAAGACCGTTTTCAGATGTTACAAGCGCATTACCACCTGTAGGATCAATTTTAACGGAAGCTGAGATCTTGTTATCTTCGCTGATAACTAACGTAACATCTTTCCCTGTATTATCTGCTGTGTACACATCTACAAGAGCTTCTGCTGGTATAATTACAGGATCTACTTGCCCATCAACTGTTAGCACAATAACATTATGATGTGTTGGTTCGCCTTCTGCGGGGTAGTCTTCGTAGAATTGACCAGCTGTTACGAATTTATCTTTGGGAATATCTACTACGATATCCGTTCCACCGTAGATTGGAATTGTAATTCTAAGCTGAGATTTATCATATTTAACGTCATGTGCAACACCTGTAAGCACAGCACCTGTACCCTCTGCGCCTACTTTTACAGTACCCGTAGACTTTTCAAAATACGTAGTTGTATCAATTCCATCTACAGCTGCTTGAATCCCTTTCTTGATAAGTCCGATAGTAGCGAGTTTGCTAGAATCAGCAGCTGCCCATTCAACACCATCTGTAAGATATCCTGGAGATGCCTGAATCCAAGATGCTCCGTCCATGGTGATTGCCATAGCAAATGTATTAGAATCGATGTATAATTTACCTTTAACAGCTGCAGATGCGTCTGGGATAGCTCCAACTGTTACACAGCTTGTAACATCTGTTGATCCTTTAAAGATCTTACCTGCATCTGTTATGAAATACAGTGTATTTGCATCTTTCGGGTCAACGCTGTCAAAAGCAGACTGTGCAATAGCACGAAATATAACTCTGTCTTCTGTGCCCTGCCATACAACATCAGAACCAGATCCTGCCTGCACCCAGTTGCTCGGCTCTGAAGCAAGTCCACCCTTAAATACCCAAATTTCTCCAGTACCTTCAACAAGTACCTGCTGACCAATTTCAAGACCCTCAAGAGTATATAAATCATCTTCAGAATCTACAAACATCATAGGTGTGTTTTCACCGATCTCTTTCAGAGATTTATCTCCCTGAATGAGATAAGTTCTCGCTGTTGTTCCGTCAAATACGTACAACTGCATACCGTAATAATATTTAGAATCTGTAGATCCTACCTCTACGGCTGTTTGCGCAGCTGCTTGCGCATCTTCATATGATCCGAACCAGGCTGCAAACTCAAGCGGGAAAGCTGCATTTCTATCAAATGAGTTTGACCAACCAAGTTTTGATTTTACCTGAGCTGGACTATATGCATTTGGCATAACTTATTCAACCTCCTTACTCTTAAATAGTTACAGAATATGTTGTAGCATTAGCCTGCGGAGCAGCTAAATCTTTAACATATACGTTGTATGAAATTGCTGAGTATGCATTTGCACCTTCTACGTTTACATTAGATTTTACAAATGAATCTTTGATTTCAGATCCAAATTCTTCTGCAGATGTAATAGATGCAACATCACCAATAGATGCATCATAAGCTAAGATAACTCTAGATACACCCGCTGGAACAGAAATAGTGTACTTCTGACCTTTAGCAACTTTCTTATTTGATTTACCGGAAAGTGATCTAATGAGTGCAGAATCAACAGAACCTGTCTTATCTGTAAGAGCTCCATAGAATCCCATTCTGTAACCTGTTACAGAAGAAGAATTTGCAGATTTTGTACCTTCTTGAATCTGACCTGCTGGATAAGGCTCTCCTAAGAACGTTGTAGGAATATTACCTGCTGTATGTGTAACTGTTACAGATACATGATAATTTGTAGCATCCTCAACAGTGAATGCATCAAATGCACCTGTCTGAGTAGCAGCTGAATTATCGTCTGTATCTGTTACACTCCAAGCTGTTGCTGTAACACCTGTAGGCTGTGCACCTTCGGCATTATTTGAATATGCACCAACATTCAGATTTGCTGAATAATTCGGTGTAAATTCTGTACCAACTTCTTTAGCACCTGCACCTGTAAGTGTAATAGATGCGCTAGGCTGAGTAGTTGTAGGATTGCTGTCCTGCGATAACATTCCAACCAGAAACTTCTGCAGATTTTCTGTTGTTGAAATATCGATTGTATCACCTTTCTTGTAGTTGCCTACATCAACAGTACATACAATATTAGCAGCCATTGCTACATCTGTAGTAGATACTGCTTGAGGTATAAGTTCTCCAAGATCTACTTGTACAGGAGAATCAGAACCTGTAACTGTAAGTGAAAGAATATGACTCTCTGATTCATAGTTTGCAGCAGATAAGAATAAATCTGCAATAGTTACCTTTTTTGTCTCACCCTCTTTAGGTGTAAATGTGATAACTGTTCCGGTGTTGTCCTCGGATCTATCAGCAGATACATCTACAATAGCTGCATTATACCCAGATAATGCATCTTGAATTGCTTCAACAACTGCACCAGATGTTGGAATCTTTGTATCATCTTCTGTTAAGGATGTACCATCTTTATCTAAGATGGAATCAAGATCTTCGATTGATACAGCAGTACTTCCACCTGCAGGTATCATCGAGTCTTCGCCTTTCACATAAAATGTTACTTTTCCAGTATCGTCTGTTACAACATAAAGTTTGTTATCTTGTGCAGTACCAAATTCTGGAACAGCTGTAGTAAATTCAATAGCATTTCCAGAATACAGACTCTCACCTTGATAAATTTCACGTGTATCTGTCACAAAATATATAGCATTTGCATCTTTTGGAGACAATGCTGTATACTGTGCAGAAGTACACCGTACAAATGATACATTCAGTTTAGTATCAATTACTGGCATATTTATTTACCTCCTATTCTTCTGATACTTCTTTCCATGTTGTATCTGATTCAGCGACTTCTTTTATTGTCTGATGAACCTCGTCATTGTCTTTGATGACATTTACAACTGTTTGCGAAAAATCTGCATTATCAAGCTGATCTTTGACTTCTTGGACTAGATCATCTTTGGATACAAAATTTGTTGTATCTACTCCGAAATATTCCTCTGTCCAGATCGATTTTGCTTGATCGTACCGATAGTACTTAGCAGTGCCATCACCGGTATCATTGACCCTTACGATTTTACCATCCGGAACTAAACGCCTATTGAGTCTAGATAGCTGTTCTATTGTATCAACAGTTATCCAAGCTCGGTTGAGTTCCCAGGCCATCTCAGGTTTCATACCACCTCCACCAGGAATAGGAGGATTAGGTGATGGGAATGGATGATCAGGATACGGACATTCTCCACCAACAACTTTGATACCAATGAGATCGGAATCTACAAGAGGCATTGTTGTCTGCGAAGGAATAGATGAAAGATACCATCCGTTATACTGATTACCTTGATAAGCATACCATCCTTTATGGACGATCCACTTAGTTCCAGGAAATCTAGCGAGTATAACAATGCTACCATCAACAATCTGTATTCCTGAATCTAATGTGATTCTATCTGCCATGTTAGTCAATTCACCACCTTTTCTTACAGGATTTCGATCACTCTATCATATAGATATCGTCAAGATCTGTTTTCAGCAAAGGTTTCACTTGTCCAGACTGCAAATTTGTAAGATACATACCATAGAATGGTCTATTCTCGTCAAAACTAAACCACCCGAAACCTACTTGCCATCGAGTAGTTTCAAATCTACCTAATTTTACAGTATCACCAGGACGTATACATTGGCAACTTCCCGGTATTGGAATGGATATATCTGGACGATACAAGGTCTGACCTCCTAATCTATGTGATAAAAGTATATTGTATGAAATGTTTTCACTTGTATCTCTATAAAAGGTGTAGTTTTGTACGATCGTACAGTATGAAACCTCCACAAGAGTGGAGGTTAAGAAATTTCTCATTAAAATAAAGAAGAAGTTGTATTGTTAGAATACATGAGCTGTTTATTAGTGTAATATCCAGATGTAGTACTGGACATGTGTGTAACTTGCTTGGTATTGTCGTATCCACAGGCATTACACTTGATATGATTCATAGCAGACCCTGCGCAATAGATGAGTCGTTGTGTAATATGTATAGACCCACAACATGGACATGTAAACATTATACTTCAACTCCTTTGAATTTTTTATAATCATTATATTCAATCCGGAAATGACGAACTACATCTCTTACTGTTGTATCTTTGATACCTCTATTCAGAACAATTGAAACTTTTAATCCATCAAGTTCTTCAATGTCAGATGTGCAGTAGAATATTACCTCAGATGCAACCATCTTTCCAGATCTGTTTTCTCTAGGATTGATCTCAATGATATCTACGGAATTGAGTTCTGGAAACTGCTGTTTGATCTGATTACACATGTTGTTAAGACGTATCTGAGTCCTTGTAGGATACTGCTGTATTAAGTTTGCACGTACTTCTGATACGCATCTTACTTCTCGTTCTCTGATAACCATGGTTTCTGTACTCGCCTCCAGATCTAATGATCCTGATCCCAATATTGTATCGCATTCTTCACGAGTATATCCATCCCTTGCAAGATCATAATAATTAGGGTCATATCCTAATTCATTTGAATCAAATATAGGCCTTGTATCATGTTCCTCAGCTAAGAATTCCATGATCGGCATATTTCGGTATACGGAACCATCTCTTGCAGTATAGAAGTATTCTGAATGTCCTTCTTCATCTCCATAATCAGATTCATAATCTCTGCAAATAGTTATCGTCTGAACACCTAGGCCTTTATAATGATCAGCTGTCCAGATGTAAATATCATTGACCCAATTGTATCCTGTAGAAGATATTCGAAACCAAAGTTCTCTGTTCCCTCTAGATGTATTATACTGGCCACCAAATCTAGATCTGCAAAACTGTTGATTCAATGAATCTTTGATCCTTTTAGAAAGATTAGATCTTTCATTCCTAACATCGTCTACAAAATCATATAATGATTCTACATCGTCATACTGATTATTCTCTCTATGAATATTTATGATCTCAGCTACAGATAATGGATACTGAAATGTATAGGGAAGATTATTTACTGCTGATTTAATTGCATCTTCTATTTCAGCTTCCTCTCCATCATAAGTAACTTCATTCTCAATGAGCATTGCAACCCAAGCATCAATCACATATTTTGCAAGATCCTGATCTTTCGATCTAGTTGATATCAAGAAAGCAGCTACTTCTGCTTCCGATGATAGATCTTCATCATCCATAACATAGAAGTGATGCATTACACCGAATGCATCCCCTCCTTGTCTCAACATCCAAGCTGTGTGCTTCATATTAACCTCTCCTCAAAAGCAATTCATCAGATGTAAATCCTGCAGCATGCTTATGTCCTCCACCGCCGTGATTTTCTGCAATTTTCTGACAATCTGCACCATTATCTGAACTGAATATTGAATATTTCCATTTCGATCCATTGAATACAAAAACAACAACTGCAGGATACGAATTGATCAGATCTCCGAAAATCCATGAATTGCTTGATTTATTTACTGCGTATACAGTTACACCATCCAACTCTGATTCAAATCCATATGAATCAAGATAAGATCCGTTATCTCTATCTATATAAGATTTGATAATGTAACCAGCAGCTACAACCGACTGCAAAAAGTGTCTACCGTCAAATATTTCTGATGTAGAATCTAGTCTGGTCCAAACATCATCGAATACATCATTTTTGTAACTGTCAATTCCAAGTTTAAATGCATCGGAATCAGTCATCTTATGCGCCCATGTATCATAATCTGATACCAACTTCACGTATTCGGGAATCTTATCAAATGGGCATTTCATGAACCACATACATGTGAGAGCAGCTCCGCTTGCTTCTGAGGATCTAATACCTCTAATATCTTTTAATTCTGGATACTTCTCTACAAGATCAAGGCTGGATGAATGATGATCAATCCAAATAACATCACACCCATAATTGATGAGCCATAGTAACTGATGCATTGTTGCTTCTGTAAAGCTATAATCTACGATGTAGACGCGTTCGCCGATTTCTACTGTCGATAGATCAAGTCCTGAATAATCACTCTCGAAGTAATCTTCCGGATTGTTATTTTCTGTGAATTTTCTTACCAGATATCCTGCACAATGTCCGTCCATATCGTTATGATAAAAACATTTCATAATGTGTACCTCCTATCTATTTATCTTATGTATATTAACGATTCATTTCCAGTATTTTCGATTGATACAAAGATGTTTACTATTCCATTGCAATTTTCTACGTATCTGATCATATTCAGTAGGATATCTGTCTTTAATTTGAGTGTGTATATACTTGTGTACATTTGATTTAGACATACACATATTTTCAGCGCACAACCTTATGGTCATGCGCTGATCCAAAAACAATCTTATGATTTCTTCACATCTGCTCATTATCATCTCATCTTTTTGAAGTTGCCGATAGTATGATTGTAGATTCGCCATATAAATCTACCTCCGATCTAACATTGATAAATCTATACAAGGAATCAATAACCTCTCTTTGCACGTTTAATAGCGCGCTGTCTCTCTTTTTCTCGTTTCTCTAATATCTTAGTCTGCTTATGATTCTGGTATGCGTTGTAAGCGCCTAAAGCTACTGCTTCTCTTCTATGCCTTTCGGCTATATCGTTAGCACGTTCTTGAAGCTCTGACTGATATTCAAGCTCCCTATTTCTCTGTGCCTGAAGATCTGCCTGCCTATTCAATACATCGATTCTTTCAGATTCTAACTGACGCTGACGTTCACGATCATACATTTCAATAGCTGTAGATATATTTACATCTGAAGAGGACAATACCTCGTGGACATATGCTACGCATGATTCAAATCTGTACTGTTTCGGAAACTTTCCGAAGTCATCAAACATCTGGCGAAGTACGTCTCTTTCATGTATCCTTTCAGCTCTTGCTGTCTCGTATCGTTTCTGACGATCTGCTTCCCACGCTTTCTTATGTTCTTTCCAAGTGTTCCAATCAATGTCAAATTGAGAAAGAGCATTTTCATATTCTTTATCAAATTCACCTTGGCGATTTTTCTGATCGTCTAACCGTCTCTGATACTCATCTTTGTATTCCTTAGAAGCTTTTATTCTTTCTACGTCCTGCTGCCTGAGTGTATAAAATTGTCTAGTTCTTACACCTCTAAGTACTGCTGCAACGATAACAGCACCTGGAAGAAGGAAAATCCAAATAGCAAACATGATAACATTCATGATACCTGTCACAATAGTTAATACTGCATATGCGATCATGAAGTTTCTTGCAAGTTCCCAATACCAACTCTTTGGCTTTGTAAGCTGAGATTCAACGTTGATCTCTTCAAATTCAGCTACTTTATGTGTAGGCAGTCCAGGTTCTACTTCTGGAAATGATTCATTCTGAATATCATTCTCAATCTGTGATTTCTGATTGAATCTTTTGAACTGTTGATAGATCTTATCTACTGGTTCATAATACTTATTCATACTAATACCTCCTCTATGGATATTTGATTCTGTATTTGTTTACACAGATAATAACGATTCTGTGATACAAATAATAAAAAATCAGGTGTGATCAAATTCACACCTGATAATCTGATATACAATCAGTCATTCAAATGTTCAAGGTAGATATCTGATATCTTTTCAAGATATGAATGTAATATATCATGATATGCAATTAAAGCAACATCCTTCATATCTGGATGAGGTGCACCTGTTGTTCCTCTGTATCTCAGATCTATAAAATGTTCCCACTGATAAAGATTCATTGTAAGAACAACCTCAGTTGCAAGTGCATTCGGAAGAACTGCACGAGCCTGCTGCGGAGACATTCCGTTACTTGTCATGTAATTGTAAGTATCTTCACATTCCTGTAAATTCTTCTCAAATAGTGCTTTTACGCTATTGTCCCAATTATCATAATCATGAGGATACACAAATGCAATATCACCATTTCCAAATTTTTCTTTGCTGTAATTGCAATACCTCGTAGATGACTGTGCTACTGCAACTCTATGACGTACAAGTTCGTGCGACACTCCTCGATCACAATCAAATTTTACAGATACAAATTCCATGTTACCTGTATCATAACTAATAGAATGATAAACATCGTTAAGTTTTTCTTCTGAAACATATTCAATATCGCTGAGGTTTAATTCATATGCATCCCAGATGTCAGAAATATCAAACTCATCTTCATCTTTAAAGAAATATTCATGTTCAACAAGAAATCTGAATGCATCAAGAAGACTTGCAGCATTTTCTGAACAGAATTCTGCGTTTCTCCACTTAGGATTATATGCATGCGACATTGAGATGCTGATTCCGAGCTTGATAGTATCTTCATATCTTACCCAATTCGTGTATATTGCAGGAATATTTGAAAAATCGGCTATGATTCGTCTGCATTTGTCAAGACTTGACTCTTCTTCTCTGTCAGTCAGTGTAATTTCAAAAAATAGACGAGCATGCTCAAGCATAGCATAATGTTTTCGATTGATCAAATTTGATACAAATTTCCTGTAGCTATCTGATGTGATCTTATCTTCGGATTTGTAACAGATCCTTCCGATTCTTTCTACTTTCTTATATGGATTAACTTCTACGATTTCCTCTGCATTTGATTTTATGAAATGCATATACACACCTCCTATAATTTACTGCTGCAGAATGGACAATAAGCCCACTCGTCTTCTACTTTGTTTCCACACACGTTACAGATTCTAGGTCCATATGCAGGATCGTCAGACCACTTACCGTTTGCTAACATATCTACAATATATGGATCATCTATTGTAAGATATCTCTGAGCCTTAGCTGTGATAATACTTTTCTGATACTCACTAAGATATCTAGACTGAGGACACATGAGCTCTCCATTTTCTGCATCAACGTTGTTACGACCTAGCATGTGCTGCCGTACAACATCTTCTACAAGTTTATCATTCTTACAACCTACTACATGCCGAATTGGACTATATCCTAGTCCACAATCAACATACAGTATGATGATATCACGAGCTTTCTGTTGCTTTTCTAGATCATCTTTGTAATTGACTACTCTTGGTTTCTTGCACTTCATCTGACTAGGTGTCAGAAGTTTCTGTTTCTTGGACGGCATTTCTTTCTCCTTTCCTCAATTATCATATTCGTCTAAAGCAAGACGACAGTTACCTAAAAGCTTCTTGCTAAAATCTACTTTGCTCAACGGATCTGAGATTAGTGATCTTAATCTACTGATTGTCTTGATTCTCATAGATTCTAACAGCTTAAAATCTTTATAGGTGATATCTAGATTAACGATGCTATCCGGATTATTCTGTAGATTACAGAGTCTATCATATTCGGATATTCTAGTCCAATATACTCTAGTTCGAGCGTATGGAACTCCTAACACTTCAGATGCGTCTCTCATAGATCCACCCTTCTGAAGCATGTGCAATATATCAAAGAACTTCATTTCATTACAATAATCACGATAATGATCTACTAGTGTTTTTCAAATATGTCACCTCTTTAGAAGTATTTTGATCTGAATTCCGACTCTGTAATCTTAATAATACCTAATTGATCAGCTTTCTTATTCTTGGAAGATGAACTGTTAGGGTTATCTGTGATGAGATAATCTGTATCTTTTGTGATTTCTCCCACCATCCATCCATGTGATTTCAATTCTTTCTCAAATTCCGATCGTTTAACACTGAGTTTTCCTGTGATTGCTACTTTACCTTTTACCTCTGCACTATTTGATGCTGAATTCCAAACAATTCGATTGTATACAAATCGTAATCTGTAGAATTTTTTAATATTATCGATAATGGACTGACCGTTTGCAACTCCGATGCATCTAATGAGTTCATCTAAGAAATTGTCTGGAATAACATAGGTATCATCAGAATTGATTGCTTGAGATAGATGGAAAATTTCTTTGACAAGATGTGGATAACTTGCAAGCTTTTCAGATGTAATATCTCCAAACCTCGGAATATTCAATGCTTTAATAGCATCTGAAGCAAGCACCGGTTTGTTAAACAATGCATTACACATTCTTGAAAATAGAATAAGCTGCTTGCTAAACAGCAGACTTGGATGCTCATCCATGCACAAAACGGCGATGCTCACAAGCTCTTCGCAATCCATTATAGATTCAACGGATATCTCGCCTGAAATATATTTTTGAAGAAACTTTATTCTAAGTTTATCTCCAAAGTTATCTACCGGAGCGATATTATTGATCCAAATAAGTGCATCTTGTAGAATTGCATTGCCACATATCGGATTCATGCATTTTAAATGTACACCTTCCCACTGAAGTTCCTCGCCGCAATCAGGACAATGAGTAATAAGTAAGTTATCCTCATGTATAGGATTGATTACTTTATTGATATATGGTATAACCTGTCCATGTCGTTCAATTTCTACGATGGCACCTTTTTCAATTCCGTTATGCTTAATGTATTTAGCATTAAGTCCTGTGCATTTAGTGATTGTAGCACCATCAAGTTCAACAGGTTTGACATAAACAACTGGAATCGCAAAATGTGTTTTAGACATCTGCCATTCTACCTTTTCAACAGTTGTTATTGCAGTCTCTGATTTGAATTTTACTGCGATTTCATCATAAATGAACTCTCCATCACGATTTATTTGAATAGACTCAGTTGAAATCACAATGCCATCTACTTCATATGGATAATATGAACATAATTCAGAAAATTTATGTGCCATAGAATCCATAAATGTATCTTCGTTCAAACCTGTAAATACAAAATACGGTGCAACGTTTTCAAAATTCTTATCAAGTATATCATATGCTTCGCTATAATCAATGCTGTAGGAATGCCATCCTTCATCATGGACTGAGTCGATTTTCTGAGATTCATCTGCAAGTACTGTGTAGACTACAATATCAAGATACTTGATATCTTCTGTGATCTCTTTAGAATTAATGATACCTGCAACTGAATTACGAGCATTCTTGATATTATCATGACAAGATTCATATTTTCTATATGAATCTTTTGACATTATGATTTCCCCACGGAACCCGCCTGTAATATGAGGTGTAGGTAAAGTATTCCCGATGATTAGTTTGACTTTATCTGTTACATCAATCCCTTGCTTGTAATCTCCTCGAGTTAATGCTTGAACCAATACACTGTCTTCATAATATAATGCAATTGACATTCCATCAAGTTTTGGGGATCCTATGATGCAATGAACTTTAAACTGATTGGGAATCTCTTTGTATGTGTACGCCTTACCTAATCCTGTTACTAATCCATATCTATGAGGACAACGTTCTCCAATTGTTGAATCAGTATTAATATTGTATCCCCAAGAAGGTTCCGTGAATATAGAATTATTCGGATCAATAAATTTTAATTGATCACATTTCTTTTCAAATTCATCATCAGATAAAAAGCTGGTTCCATCTTGATAATAAAGATGAGCTGCAAGTCTAAGTTCTCGTTCTAATGAATTCATATATCTCCTTTCTACTCTGAAGTATTTCCAGACATCAATTCAAAATACTTTATCTCCTTCTCTGAAAGTTTGTGATAACCTACAAATTTCGCAATACCTACACTTCCGTCTGGGCAAAAGTGCAGGATAGAGTTCGGAGTCTGCATTGTATTCTCAATTCCTGGTACAAAATCATACACTTGGCCTTGCACCATTTTCTCTATTCCTTTCTGTAAATCTTCGTCTGACTCAAATTCAACAGGCATACCTTGTGTCATTGCACTATTGCAGCATCCACATCTATAAAATGGAATAAATTTCATTATGTTCACCTCCTTCTTATATAAATATATAACGATTCATAATAATAGACAGACCATAAGGTCTGCCTATCTAAATAAAGATTAATCTTCTAACACGGGATTGAATCCTAGATTTCGTATAAGCTTTACATAATTATCTAGAAGATTAATGTACTTCGCAGAAGCGATGTCATCAGATGCATACAATGACGGAATTATTGAATCTTCGATACTCATGCACATCGGAAGGCATCCATCTTTGTATATACACGATTCACAAGGGTTTACATAAAATTCTTTCAAATCTACATTGATCATATATTCACCTACTTTCTAATATATTTAGAATGCTTGAAATTGTAGATAGGTTTAATTTGATATAAAACATCTACAGAATCAACTACATCTTCTAGTATAGATGAAATGTCTTTATATGCTTCAGGAGCTTCATCAATAGTAGAATCATCGATGGTTGTAGAATATATTCCTTTCATCTCTTTCTTGAAAGCAGATACTGTAAGTGATTTACGTGCTTGCGATCTAGACATCACTCTTCCTGCTCCGTGAGGTCCGGAATAGTTCCAATCTGCATTTCCGTTTCCTACACATATTAACGATCCGTCACGCATATTCATAGGAATAATACATACCTTTCCTCTAGACGCATCAATAGCTCCTTTACGAAGAATCATCTTATCTGTGTCTATGTAATTATGAATTGTTGTGAATCTAGATACTTCATGGAGATGCATCTTGTCAATTATGACATCAGCGATTGCAACTCTGTTCAGATCAGAATAGTCTTCAAGAATCCTCATCGCTTCTATGTACTCATCGAACATTTCCCTCTCTACGAAAGCTAATTCGTAAGGAATATTTTTGATTTCAGGATCATCATATGACTGCGTTATTTCATATGCTTTCTTCTGATAATACTCAGCTGTAAGTTTGCCAATATTTCTAGATCCTGTATGAATTATGAGATAATTTGTACCATCATTTTCTTGCTCGATAGCGATAAAATGGTTGCCACCTCCTAAGGAGCCAATAGCTCTCTGTGCCTTAACATATTCAAACGGAAACTTAAGTTCGTCAATTCTAGAATCTCTAGCAAATTTGTGTGTCTTTTCACGAATAGAGAATCCTGAAGGAATATTGTTCTTGATTATAGAATCTAATTTTGGTAAATCAATTCGTTTATCTTCAAGCTGTACAACTAGCATTCCACAAGCGACATCCACACCAACGAGATTAGGACATATCTTGTCTTTTACTTGCATTGTAGTGCCTATCGTACAACCGGCGCCTGCATGGATATCAGGCATCATACGAATATGTGAATCTTTTGCATATGGCATATCACACAATGTTTTAACCTGTGCAATAGATGCATCATCTACATTGTCTGTAAATATTTTTGCAGTTGAATACTTTCCTTCTACTCTTTTCACTTAAAATCACCTCTCCTTTCTAATGCATCAAATAAATCTTTATCATCAAAGCTATCTGTAAGATCTAATTGATGCTTGTAAAATAAATCTAAATTACGTCGGATATAGGTTCTACATGTTTCTATCATCTCATATTCATGAAATGTGATATGTCTTGATCTATTGATGATGCATAACTCTAAACCCATTGCTAGCTCAACATAAAGGCCATTTGCACTGAGCTCTAAGCATAATCTATCATGCGTAATTTCTGTTCTATGAATAGACCGAATGTTCATCGGAAGACCTGATCGTCTAGAAGTTATCTCCGCAGCTCCAAAATACTTATCTACATCATAAGTATCTATAGGATCTTCCCATAATACAGTATCATCACACATCAATCAGTACCTCTCATTTTCTCGTATTTTCTCAAGCTTTTGCTTCTTCTGATTAGCATGTTTCTTGCGTACACGAGGAACATACTTAGAACATTTCTGGCAGTAACTTTTATGACTTGCAGATCTATTCTTTGTACACTGACCTTCACAAATATAAAATTTACATGGTTCAATTCTATCTTTTGCCATTTACCTACCCCTTATAAGATCTAAACCAAATTCTGAGTTCATCAGGAATCAAACTTAAGAATCTATCCCTATACTCATCAAGATGTTTACATACATCATCATCTGCATATGTAAAACAACTAGGAAGATCAAAAGTACCCTTCTCGGCATCTTTACATGCTCTGCTTTCTACAAACTGAAGAGGCTTTATCCAGGTAATATTATGGTATGTACCAATATTGAATACACATTCTTCTGAACCTCCACGACTTACGAACCGTGCTTTCATATTATCAAATACACTTGTTCCGTAACAGTAGCAGTCTATGGTATTGAATGCACATTCATCATACAACGAAAATGTTTCTGCAATGATAACAATATTCAATCTAGAATTGTATGCAACCAACTGATACTCCACTACTGGTAAGTTATTAGAATGAGGATTATTGAATGGACGTTCATAAGCGATTTTGTATCCTCTGATCTTAAGAAGATTCTTGAACTGATCGTATCTCATCCCTTCGTAGTAATCAACTAGCACTTCTTTTGATACATCTACTACATAACACTTTTTAAGATCCTTGATAATGTTATTGATCATATAGTATCCAGGTTTAATGCAATTTTCTGCAATAATTACCTTGCCATAATCATCATAAGAAACAAATCTTCCATTCTTTCCCTTCTTGAAAAGATATGCAGAATCCATACTTATTGAAACAGAATTGTTTGTCATCGTAATAATTACCTCACATTCTCTTGAATCATTGATATTATCTTGCACACTATATAACGATGCACAGTGAAAGAGCTGATATCAGCAGTGTTTAAGACTACCAATATCAGCTCTTCACCATAGAAACGTAGAGTTCTCTATTAAGACCCTCAGAACTTAATAGCATTTGTAAGTGATTTGAGTTTCCGCTACTAAGTGATACCTTTATTCGAGCTCCGTTGGTCTGTGTCGACTGTGAGAAGATAGCACTGTTCACTTTGTGTCCTCGTCTGCTTACGGTTTACGTCAATTTAAGCCGGTTTCAATCCACTGGTCTATATGTTGGCCAGACAATGCTGTTAACCTAGGAGAAAAACGAAAGATGGCCGGAACCTAAACTCCTGTGCTAACAGCTAATGGGCCATCTCCGATTCGAACGGAGGACCTGCCGGTTATGAGCCGGCTGCTCTCGACCAGCTGAGCTAATGGCCCTTTCGTGATAGGTTTGTCTTCATCTATGTTAGCGCACCGGACAGTATAGGAATTTAACCTATCCACCTAAAGGTGTTCACACCACCGCCCTAATGCATACAGCATAGATGGGAGCGAGGATAGTGAGGACTCGAACCTCAATATTATCCGTCCCTACATCAACTGCTTTCAATGCTAGCTTCACACATACTAACAATTGACGTCCCCGGAGTTGAACCGGACTATCCTTACCAACAGAATTCTGTTACATCTCTACCTAGCTTAGATAGAGGAGATCTCTAATGTATCCATCTGTTTCCAGATGAAACGACTCTGATCAGATTCGAACTGACGACCTCTTGCGTGACAGGCAAGCGTTCTAACCAACTGAACTACAGAGCCAATTATTATAGAATTTCAGCTGCATATCCTCTATATGAGAACAGCTACATAAATTTCATTCTATGCAGTTTTGATATGCAGCCTATTCATTTGAGATTCGTATGCATAAATGTTGATCAGACATTTCAATTATGTTTTATGAAGTACTATATTCGCATTCGCGTAATTAAGCTATTTTTCACTTATATATTACGTTTCAATACATGTTTACACTTCAAAGGTTCTACCATTAGCTTTAATTAATATGCATACTTGTCTAGTTTTGCAAACCTTGTTACATGTTGTAGTCACATGTTCTATACATTTTGTCTAGACCTTCAACGCATCACTTTGTTACCCTAATGCGTCATATGAGAAATTATCTCAATGAGAGAGGCAGGAGTCGAACCTGCAACGTTTCTAATGTAACAGATTTACAGTCTGCCGTGATTCCGCCATCATCACCGCTCTCCCTTAATTATGAGAATATCTATACTTTGTACGGTCGATCACATTATAGACCGCTGTTTGTTGGAGCTCCCTTAGATCCCTATTTTATCACGTTTATGCATCACATATGATACAATAATGTCCAGTTTGACTTCATCTGGAATAGATATTCTCAATACATGCAAGCCGATTCGAACAACTCCTACATATCTCTATGTGTGCTAACCACTACACTATACATGTACGCAATAGTATTGATCATATTTCAGCTCCTAGGTCGCTTACTCAATGATTTAGGCATACTATCACTTGCTCCGCTTATAAGCTGACGCCTTTGCCTTCACCACTTAGCGTGCCTCCACATAAGTTGCAAGACCTATGCTTCAAGTTTACGTTTGACACTTGCATATCTAACGTTGTCCGCAGCATAAAATCATCAGATCACATGACTTTATGCTAACGATTACAACTGGAATCGAACCAGCTCATTTCGCTTCCTCTTGAAACGATTGTGCTCCGTACACCAGTAACCTATCTACTATGTCGAATATATCCTACCTATTCTTGCGCTAGACTAGTAGATGCATATCAGTAGGATTGATATGACTAACTAGCTTTACAGATAAGCATAGATTTTTGAACGATGAAAGGAGCTACACCTATCTGTAAAGAGCCTCTAAGGGACGATTTGAACGTCCATCTCTTATGCGCGCCATAAGTATTTTGCCAGACTTAAACTACTTAAGAATGATGTGGCAGAGGAAACGCAAAGACCTCTGCCACGATATCTATGGCTGAAATATAGCTTGACGTACTACGCATGAGTAGATAAACTACAACGCTTCGTTTTCAGATCCTTTTACATCTCTAGTAGGCATTGAAGACTAGCCTAAGCCTCTAGCTAGATTTGAAGTTTTTAATATCATGGCATGCCATCTTGAGATATCGAGGTTAACTTCCAACCTCTAACTCAAATTGTTAATTCTCCTGCGCGCCACCATCTCCATTTCATCCACTTACCCTCGATGCACCTCAATCCAACAACTGATACATCTACACCGCTGATGGCTATATCGAATTAACTCGCTGAGTTGTATCAGCGAATGACGGATGCCGGAATTGAACCGAGCGTCTGAAGCGTGAAAGGCTCCCGTCGTTACCACTTGACTAATCCGCCAAATTCTGTTCAACTTTTAGTATTGAACATGAGCGGCATTTTAGTGATAGTTCACCGCAACTACCTAGTCATCATCAGAAATAATTAAGCAAACTAGGAGAACTTAATTATTATTGCACGTACCCTTTATGTCTTCGGAATCCTGGCACAACAACAAGATTTCAACCCGACTAGACACCTATCTTTGCACCTACTAATCTCTTCGGCTACTATAGCTTTAGATAGGCAAAACCTAAATTGCTTAATAATTTAATATCAAGCAAACTGCTCCAGCAGGACTCGAACCTGCGACACATCGGTTAACAGCCGATCGCTACTACCAACTGAGCTATGCGGCATTAATAGTAGAACTTCAATAAGCAACCGGATGTTATTTTCATAACGCTTATCTATAAACTACTTTGTATTCTCAGAAGTATGCTTCTTCGCAAACTCCGTAATGAGTATAAAATGCTCCACATATCATTCGCTATTGAATACAATTCTAAAGTTTTTATATTTTATTTACACATCTTATAACGATTCAGGAAGTAGAATTATCATAAGATGTGAATGCCGATGACAGGATTCGAACCTGCACACCTAAGTACTAGATCCTAAGTCTAGCGTGTCTTCCAATTCCACCACATCGGCTTAGTGACCTCATATAAGAGGTCACATATGAAAGAAGCGAATAATTGAGAGTTTAACCATGTCATCTATTTCATATGACTCGGAGGCTGTTTCGTCTTCCCATGTATGCCTCAACCGCTATCATGGGCTCTATCTAGTTTACACACTAACTAGAACAAAATTCCTCTAATCCTACTCACAAGTTTCACCCAAACTGGTTACCTATACACCATGAGGTAGATGCAACGTTCCGGTGCAATAGTCATATTCTTTCACTGTGGCTCTCTTACTTGCAAGAGCGTGTTATGAATCAGGCTAATGCCCAGACCGCTGCATTTATAAGACGCTTCACGGACATCTCTTGAGCAGGCATGATGACTACTTATTTTGTTGCTTTTATAATCACCGAAACTGCACCGGTTGCTTTATGCTATTATGTTAGCACTTCGAGGCTAAAACACATTTTTGCAAAGATTATCTTATATTATTATTAGTTTCTGCGGCAAAACTTATTATTTACGGTTTCTTCAGCAACGTTTTCACCCGGCACATCAAATTACCTCTTTCTACCATAAGAGTCCTATAGATCCTGCGGTAAGATTAACTCTTATAGATTCTTAGTATTCCGCATCTAGATTAATAATTGATATAGCCAGTCTTTCCTGGCTGTCATCTGCTATACCCGTTATTGTGACTGCTTGACATGTCGCAGATTGTGCCACTGTACTCGGTGTCACCTTCGACTACATTCTTGACATGACCTGCATCGGATGTAGGAACTTCCTCATGTACTTGTAGTTTACACAAGCGGGTCATTAGTTCTGACAGCTGATGAAGAGACTCGAACTCTTAACCTGCTAATTACAAATCAGCTGCTCTGCCAATTGAGCTACACCAGCGAGCTCCATCGTCTTTCCGATGTGTCATCAAGTTTTGTTAGGTAAGCTACGAGAAAACTTACGGTTGTTTGTATACACGATCTAACAACTCTAAACGGAGCACCCACTTATCGTTCTCTAGTGCAGAGTTTACGTACTCGGGCTTAGATTCTAACTCATGATTTAGAAACCATCTAAGCTGAAGTAATGCAGATAAAGAGATTTGAACTCTTACGACTCGAGGTCAGCAGATTTTGAGTCTACCGTGTCTACCAATTCCACCATATCTGCTCGATCGCCGGTCTAACCTTTGCTACCGGCAGGGTTCTCTTCACATGAAGCATTCAATCTCATGTCAATAGTTTTGCGCAATAGTACTAACACGAGATTGAACTGGAGTAGTCAGATTCGAACTGACGAATGACGGCGTCAAAGGCCGTTGCCTTTCCGCTTGGCGATACCCCATCGAAGATGCTTTCCTAGCTTTATAGCATCTTTGAGTCCCTGATAGACGCATTTTTCCATATCTGTGTCTTTAATTATTTTTGTCTGACAGGGACTGCTACATTTATTTCGTCGTTAGCTGACAAGTCGAGGTGACAGGAGTCGAACCTGCTATCACGTGATCCCAAATCACGCATCCTACCGGTGGACCACACCTCGTTGTTTTGAAGCACAAGAAAGTGTTTCTGGAACTTGTGATTAAGTGTAAGTGTTCTGATTTATACAATTTTAGGAGATATTGTACAGTTATGAGCCAAAATGAGTGCGTTCTTGTGCTTCAACCTATTCCTCGGGGAGAAGGAATGTGTAGTAGCTGCTGAGATCTCTCTCAGCAGCTAACGCCGAAGAAGGGAGTCGAACCCCTGAGCCCGATTAAGGACTTGACGGTTTTCAAGACCGCTGACGTATCCGGTTGTCTACTTCGGCTTTTATATTACCTACATATACTATAACGATGCAAGTAATATTTTAATACAATACAACTACGATGTCAAGTGTTATCTTGACACAATTTCAATGATGCTAGACGTGAAATTGTTCAAACTGTAATATTCTCTGTCAGCATCAGGATGTGCTTTCAGATACGCTTCATTAGACGCGTTGATCCCTAGATCATGACCAAAATCATTGACACAAGAATACACAAGTTCCGGATCATCATCTCCGATTCTAATCATGTATCCTGCTTTAATCTCTTCACCGTGTTTGTCTACATAATGATAATCTGACATGTTTAAGTACCTCCTCTATATTATCTTCTGTATATTATAACGATTCGTCATCTCTTTTTATTTCTCTTTTTCTGACCCCTCATCTTTTCATTATAAGATGCTTGTGCATCTGCAATCATATCATCGAGAGATTTATGATGATCCTTTGATTCACTTTGATATCTGGTTGATCTCACAGTTTTACTCTTCGGATAAGGTTTCTTACGTGTAGGTTTAAAATCCTTATCAAATTCAGGTTCTGTAAAGCATGATTGTAGACCTAAATGTTTCACAGATAACTGAACCGGTCGATCTCCTACTCCTTGCACACCTTTTGCTACATATTCTTGTCCAATAGATAAATATTCTGATGGATCTTTGACATAATTTTCTGATATCTGCGACACATGTAACAAAGAAGTGGAACCGTCTTGCAGCTCCACTATTGCTCCATAGGTGTCGAATCTAATTGGTGTTACAATATACGCTTCCCCTAATTCTAGATTCATGACTCCTCCTAATTTTTGATTTCTGTGATAGTTACTCCTTTGATTTTCTTCAGCTTCTTGACCCCTGCTAATATGTACTGACAATCTGAGTAAGACTCTAATGATGTCATTACAAAATCTGCATTTGAATCATCCAAATGATCAATCATATCATCTACAATGACTGTCTTGATATCTGAAGAGCTGTGTTCTACAATGCAGGTCATGAATGCAAGTATGTACATGCATTTCTCTCCAGATGATAAGTTACTGTATGGAATATATTTATCATTCCGATTGAGTCCGAAGCTGAAAGAGTTTGCTTTTCCGGAAACGTTGAATGCACATTTCAAATCCGGCTCTTTGAACATTTTCTGGATATAGGTATTGAAGGTTGTTTCAAAATTTCCTAATGGATTAGACATCAATTCACTCTGAAGACCGTTAGGTCCTGTTGTAGCGATCCAAATCTTCAAAACCTGACGTTCGAGTTCAAGTTTGTATTTATCTTTGGTGAAATTGTCGATAAGCTCATTGTATCGCTTATTTGCAAGAGCCTTTGTCTGCTCCTCCATGAGCTTATCAATCTGAGCTTCTTTTGTGTTGATCAACCCTATTATATCTGCTGGAACGTCTTCAGGTAATTCATGAAGCTGTGCCTTCAGTAGTTCAATCTGACTATAAGCCGATTTCTTTGTAGAAATCTTATCCTCTAGTGCGTAAATTTCTAGCAGCATCTTCGATCTAGAATGATTAATTGTTTTGACCTCAGCTTCTAGATCAGAAAGTTTCTTCTTTGCATCATCAACCTCTTTCTGAAGCTTATCTACCATCTGTTTGATACTATCACATTCTACATGTGTATACGGACAAACTCCTTTACCACTAATGATCTTGGATTTTGTCTGGATCTCTGTATGAAGTACAGTGACTTCCGTACTTTTCTGAGTTACATAAGTAGCAGATGATTCATACTTAGCTCTTAAATCAGCTAATTCTGATTCAAGTTTATTGACCTCTTTGTCATCTTCAATCCTTGCAGCAGATGCGGTGAATCTCAGCTTTTCAATACTTGATACAATCTGAAAATTGTGACCGATAGATGCCTGAAGGTTCCGCAATGCAGCTACATGATTTTTAAGATCTGCGATTACAGCAGCTCTACTTTCTTCTGTCATTGTATCTTCAAAATCATCATAAAAGATCAACTTTGATACAGCAGCCTGATTATCTGCAATCTGCTGCTTTTTTAAGCTGTCGATATCTTTGAGATACTTGTTGAGGGCCGATACTTTGGCAGCAGCATCTCCTGATTTCTGCTTGCTGATCCATTTCTGAACATCAAGCTTGAGTTCAGAATAGTTTCCCTGAATGTCTTTAACATCTTCTTCTAATCTTCCGTAGATATCAACTTCTCCGGATTCAGATGGAAGAAATTCCTGGAACCATTTCTTGAGAGTATTCGGAGTGCTGCTCAAGAACTCTGTGAAGTTGAAAACAGGTAACTCAATGTTACCGAGGAACATTCCAGGATCAACTTCTTCAAGTAACTGGCCGTTTTTAGTTACTTCACAATTTGATATCACGCTTGAACGAACCTTTGCAAATGTTCTTTCTACTACATAGGTGTCAGAACCGTTTTCCAACGTCACTTGGACATCTATTGCAGAGCTGCTGGCATGGGTGAATGCAGACTGATTTGTCTTGTTATGTCCCGGAATGTATCCAAGCAATGCTAACTGAATAGCTTCAAGAACAGTTGACTTTCCTGCACCGTTATCTCCGAAAAGATAATTCACATGGTCAAATGAATATCTTACACCATGTGCATTGTGCATTCCATCAATGTAAACAGATGATATTTTCATATACATGTACCTCCAATTATTTTATTATACAGTAAATAACGATGCACATTAGCTAATCGAAAATTGATTCTACTCTTGCCCATCGTCTCCGCTTGCCTGAAATAGATCTCTGATACTGATACATTCCAGGTACTACATCTTTCATAAATATACTCCGATTGTCATCAATATGATCAATAAGATGTGGTAGATGATATTTCAGAACATGGTAGTCAATGATGTCTTGATCAGCTTGCTTTCTCGAATGTTGATCACGGAAACATTTCACATGAGGATTTACTACGCTGACGTAGAATAGATCCTCTGGAGGTGCAGGCATTATAAGCACTTTGTACTCTACATCTTTCATCTCAGATCTGTTTGACGCATGTTTTGCGATTTCATTTAAAAATTCTACTGTATTCTTAGATACCGTAGAGTCTTCTTGAGAAAATAACTTCAAGTGTATTCACCGTCCTCCCACTTTTTTTGTATCTTATTTTTCAACTGTTTTATTAGCCTGGAAGCATATGATTGGCTGGCACCTATCAATTCTCCTATTTCTTTCTGCGTATATTCCTTATCCAACCAGTAGATGATGCTGCGTTCTCTCAAAGAAAGTGAATTATAGATTTCATTCCATCTCTGTTTATGATCAGATATCACGGATTCAAAGGAATTATCATCTACTATGATTAGATCTCGCAATTCGCATGTACCACCTTTACCATCATCAATGACTCTATCAAGTCTATCACAGCTATCATAGAACTTATTCTTTGGATAGCGTCTACGACGAAGTTCCATGAATATCTCATTGGTGACACATTTTGTCATGTATGTTGCCCAAGCTGACTTGTTAGGATCATACGATTTCCATGCTTTGAATATGCCGAACCTTGCCATCTGAACTACATCTTCATCATATACTAGATCATCTCTATTCATTTTCTTTCTCAATATGTAGTATATCAATGGTTCATTTTCTTTGATTGTTCTATCAGGATCATCTTCATAATATGCATACTTCTTATCAGATTGATTCATATACTTTTAACCAGTCCTTAGCTCTTGTTATTCCTACGTAAAACAGATTGTTGTTATCTTCATTCATCAATGGAAATGTTTTGCCATCAACTCCTACAAGAATGACACTGTCGTATTCTAGACCCTTTACAGAATGGATAGTACCAACATATAGATCTGATTTTGTCTCTTGATTGACAAGTTGTACTAGATACTCATACAGCTCTGTCACGGAGTAGTCGTTGATAGCGAAGTCATGATCAATTTCAGATAATCCGATAAGCTTGAGAATTTCGTTTGCTTTAAGAACATTCGTCAGAGAAGGATCTCTGAATTTCACTCGAATCATTGAAACTGTATCCATGATGTACTTCACTCTAAGTACACTTGAAAACTTAGTGTAGAAATCTCTGATTTCATTATCTGGATTTTCAATTGTTTTTAATCGAACATATCTAGCATACTGTTCTGAGTTGAGCTGAGTTGTTATCCAATCCATGAAATACTCATTATCTCCTGAGGCTTTAAGAAATCGGATAGCATCCTCATTTCGATTATGATTAACAAACTCAATGTTCCTGCTTTTGAGGTAAGCTTTCAACTCAGAAACTTCTTTGTTACTTCTTGCAAGAAGAGCTACATTTCCGAATTTCTGACGTTCTTCAATATCGATTGAAATATCCTCCAATGTATCTTCTGGAAACAACTCGTAGTCCTTCTGCTCAAAATGATCAATATGTACCTCACCCTCATCTGATTTATTTGGATCTAACTCAATGCGATACTGCTGAGATGCATATTTCGTATTTCTGTTAGCATACGAGCATACTTCTTTGCAAGATCTATAGTTTTTATACAGTTTGATTACTGTCCAATTAGGATCATCTATCAGATCTTTCATAATTGAACTATCCGCGCCTCGAAAGGAATAGATTCCTTGAAGCACATCGCCGACCACGTAGACGTAATGATCTTTGAACGAATCTACAAACCTAAACTGAACTGGATCCGTATCCTGAAACTCATCTACAATGATGTGCTTCAGATGATTCTTATACGGAAGTATACACGTATCGTTGTTTGAAAATAGATCGCATACACCTTTGCAGAGCATATCAAATGTAATGATATTTTCAGCTTTCATTAACCTCATGAGAGCTTTCTGATATGTCTTATATTCATATACCTCTTTCGGCGTCATCAATGATGGATCATCTAGCTTTTTCTGAGATAGCTTACAGTTTACCTGAAGCTTAGCCTGTGAAACTACCTTCTTTGCATCAGATGACTCAGCTACTGCTGGAATATTCGTATATCCAAGAGCTTTCCTTACATTGATATCTGTTGATATCAGATGATAGCAATAACTATGAAATGTTCGGAAATCTGGAACAACTCTTCCAGGATGCTTTGCAATATACCGTTCCCTCATCTCTAAAGCAGCTGCTCTCGTGAATGTAAGAGCTAATATCTCGTCAGGTCTGACACCTTCTTCTACTAACCTGCTTACCCTCTCGATAAGACAAAATGTTTTACCGGATCCTGCACCTGCCATGCATACAATTCTCTTATCATTGCACATGACAGCTTTTTCCTGTTGAGGATTAAGCCCCATAACTTGTACCTCCCTGTTTAGTCTTTTCTATATACAATAGTATCGATAGGATGAGAATCATATATAACATTGTAAGCTGAACAGTATACATGATCTAAATTCTTATGATACTTTCTGTATAATCTATAACATTTTCTTGCTGTGTTTGTATGAATACTGAATACTTTATACAGAATGTAATTGAATGCAATGAGAATAGCTGCAAATTTAGCTGCAAATGCAATAGGATCATTTGTGATGACTGTGAATACAGATCCAAGCATAAATGCGATGAATCCAACAAGGAACATCACCGACCAATTAGATGTTTCTAAACCGATTCCCACCATTATGAAAAATCCAGCTACACCTGTTGCAATAGAAATCATCCAAAAGATTCTTCTGATTAAAGATGTTGATTCGTTTACCATAACTAGTATCCTCCCGTACTCTTGTACTTTTGATTGTGATATGTTTTATCTACACATAACATAACGATTCACACAATATTTTAGGCAGCCGAATGAATCGACTGCCTAATAATGAAAGAGATAAGGCTACAAATGAGCTATCTGCGAACCGGCGTGATTTTCAGATTCCGCACTTCTGATTTACGGAAGTTGAATGATACAACTGCATGATCAATATCAATGTCAGAATCATAATCATCTGGACCATATTCCGTTCTGTATTCCTGAATTCCTGATACATCATAAATGAGTTCAGCTAATCCTGTAACACGATATTTACCTGTACGAGTCGGAACATTAGGAATAATAAGATCATCAATATGCTCAACTACCCCTACTTTATCATCTACATATACTCCATCCTCGGATCTCCATTCTTCATTAGATTCATCAGGACTTGCCCATACATATGTGTCATCGTCCCATTCATAATCTCCGTCTACACCCACAGTGATCACTTGATTGATCTCTACTTCTATTAGCTCTTCCGAATCTTCATGCTCTATTGGATCATCGTACTCAGGAGGAGTTAACCACTCATCCTCAAGTGAACGAAGATTTCTATCGTTGTGATCAGCTTGAACAGAAGTGTAACTCAAAACTTCATCTTCTGATACTGGAACACCTTTCACATCTACAGAACCTCCTCTGTACACTAGATCACCTGACATATATGGTTCGCCTTGATACCAAACATAATCAGAAGCAGGATCCATGATATTATCATAGTGTACATAATAGATATTTTCAGGATCATTTTCCGAATACTGCTTAGCAAGCAACTCCGCTTCTTCATTTGACATCTTCTTCCAGTCGCCATGTAAAACATGACCATTATCGAATGCACCATAATGATCAATTCTACATGTACGCTTACCTTCATAAGAAGCTTTGATTGTACAAGATGTTACATCATTTTTATCTGAAAATGTGCTCATCTCTATATCGTCATCTGGATATTGTTCTATTCCAATTGCCTCTGCAGTTTCTTGTAGTGCTTGAAGTATTTCACCGGAATCCCAATTTATATCAATGTAAACAATTCCAGGCGTCTGTTGATACAGTGAACCTGTCTCTTTTACATATGCTTTATAAAGTGTATCATAATCTTCATCTACTTCATCAGTTAATTCCACTGTTGCAGGATAAGATTCATAGAAGAAATCAATTGCTTCTTCAAAATTATTACGGAATTCTGGATTAGCGTCAAGAATAGTAGAAGATGTTATATCATCTTCTTCAAACCCGTTGTAATCATTCCACCACTCAACTGCTTCATCCCAATTAGAGCATTCGTAATCTGCATATTGTGGATCAGGTCCGTATATATCTTCATCTCCGAACATGAAAATATATGATGTTCCGTCATCACTTATATACATTGTATAATCTGTGTAAAATCCGTCAGAATCTGGAACTTGTTTCTGTGCAAGTTTTATCCAAGTAGTATCATATTCATCAGAACATGTTATCTTAGCGCCAATGTTAGCTGTATTAGTTGCAGCAGATACTCCTGAATTATGTGCAGTAATCAACTTACCTTTACGGGTTGCATCTGGAAATACTTCTTGAATTTCTTCAAGATAATCTGCGGTCTTTCTGTTAAGCTGATATCCAGACTTCGTAGGACCTTCCTGGCCATCTCCTTTGCCTTCATATACGGTAATGTAAATCGGTGCACCTGGCTTAGTGATACGAGCGATATTCTCAAGAACATTCTTGCGAGCTTCAGGCTCTTTAATAACGTTTAATACGTTAGAATTTACAGCTGCATCTGCGCCACCATTCTCACGAAGGATTCTGAGAACTTCTCTGTTATGCTCTGCAGATCTGTTGTATGGATCATATACAACTAGAGTAGCACCTTTGTCTTTGATATACTCTACCGCGTTGTCCCAGCGACCTCCGCCGAAGTCAACGTAGAGCCCACCAGGTTCAAGATTGATCATCTTATAGATGGCCGGAAGTTTACTAGAGTTGATAGATGTTGCAGCAGAATCATATTCTTGATCTACCATCGGAAGATCTTCTTCATCTTCTTCTGCACCTAATACGCTTGAATCATCCATGTGATTCAAAATCAATTTGGCGTAATATCTAGCATCTTCGCGATCCATACCTAAGTCTGCACCTAAGCCCATAAGCAAATCAGCTTCATCTGTAACATCAAATCCATCTGCTGTAAGCTCATCTATTATATCTTGTAGATCTTCTTTATCTTCTTCGGTAGCCGAATAAATTCCAGGAGTGTAATCTTTATCTACCCAATCATTTGGATCAATGAATCTACCAGCTACCAGATCATGAATTATGATGTCAGCATCTTTACCTTTGTATCCAAATAACTCTAAAAGGCCTCGTCTAATAGAGCGTATTCGACTTAAATCATATCCATTATCTTCTAAGCTATCAATGATGTCTTCAATAAAAATTCCTGAATCACTTTCATAATCAGATGATTCTACAGATGTTGAAGTATCAATATCATAATGTCCTTTACGAATTCCGACATCTTCAGCTGTGTTTTCTAATGCTTGATAAATAGTATCAGAATCTAAGCTATCATTGATATAAATGTGTCGAGCACATTTCTTACCATATGGATTGAACCCAGATACATATACAGAAATCTGACCCTCCTCTGCATATGGATCATCAGGATCTATTTGAACATTTACATGTGCGTTTTTATAATCATTCATGAAATCATTCTTTGCAAGTGTGTATGCATGCTGAAAATCTTCCGGCAGATCGGTTACTTCTGATGCTTCTACAGATGTAGAATTGTAAACCATCCGATCCGGAACATCTTTGTTATATGCAATAAGTCTATCGCATATATCCTGAAGTATAATCTCCATGTACTCCCAAGCTTGTTCAAAATCATCTTCATCTCTAAGATTGTAGTTAGACGTAGCTACATATTTGCCTTTTTTATAATATTCTACAACTCCTCGACCTCTTATGAATGCATACACGTAATCTTCATCTGCATCATTATATGCACCAGCTTGCTGTGATATGCTAGCCTTCCAGAGATAGTATACATCTTCTATAACATCATCTCTTAACTCTGATGAATTGTCATGTACAGAAAATCGTTTTCCATGATAATCATAGAACATATGATCGGGAGAAGCTGTAGCACCGTATATGCTCATATCTACTTGATCTACACTCACGTATGCTTCAATGATACCAGGTTCTACGGGTTCAAAGTATGCATAGCTGTCGTAAGACTCAATGATCGGATTGAGAGCATCCATGAGCTCTTCTAGTCCTTCATAAGATACTTCCGCTCTGACCTCTACACGAACTGCTTCATGATGATCTTCTCCAATTTCTGTAGGAGTTACGTCTACGAAGAAGTAGTCGTTTACTTCAGATTCGTCAAATCCAAAAGAATATGATGTAGCTACATTAGACACTTTTGTCCAGATAACATCTTTAAGATCTTCTACAAGATCTTGAATCTTTGCTTCACTATGAGCAGCATTAATATCTTCTTGAGTCTGAATAGGCTCTCTTTTGTTCTTGATATTTACCTGCGGTTTGAATGTACAGGTACGTACTTTCTTCTTACCTGCACAGCTAGATTTTACAACTTTCATCAGAATTCTGCACCTCCTGATTGAGATTCATTATTTGTAGGTTCTGAAAATTGAGGTTTCATTGAATACTCACCTGTAGGATCGTCTTCAACTTCTAGCGGATTCTTTCTACTCACTTTCTTGATGACCCACTTAAGGTATTGGTTTGTCTCTCGTTCGCAAAGAGGGCAAATACCTGTGATATGATCAATTTCTTGATCAGATTGCAACATAGCTGAAATAAATATTCCACCACAAGATTCACATTCTGCGATGAAATGGTTCTCTATGTTGTTCTCTATTTCAATATTGGGATCATCTTCTCTGATTTCTTCCATATCATCTTGAAGATCATCTACGCTATCTGAGAGATCATCAAGTGAATCTGCTACTGCATCTTCGTCTGCTGCGACAATTCTAGTAGACGCTGTTACTTTTGCAGATCTACAGTATGCTGAGTAGACCTTCTTATTTAGATCATCACATAATGTAACATTTTCACCATCTACATCATATGAATACTCACATGAAAATACATCTCCGGCATTTGACATATCAGCAAAGAACTTTACTTTATATTTTTCATCTTTTTCGGTGTTTGCATCACATTCATGTTTTACATCAACTAATCCGATAGGTGGATGAAGTCGTTTACTTTTATTGAGATTATCAATAGTTGCTTGAATGTCATCTAATGCAAATTCCTCAATCTGAGAAAATACGCTCAAAATAAATAACCTCCTATCTATATAGAATATAACGATTGATTTTTATATAATCAATACATTGTAATACTACATAGATAGAAGGTTGTTGTTACTGATTGAGGTAATTGTTGTAAAAATGTATGGTTGTATTGTTATTAATAGTTATGTACACAGGCTCGCCATCATCTATAACAAATTGAAATTGATCACCTACAACCTCAATATTTTTAATGTTACGGAATACACTTCTATGTCGTTTGCCTACAACAGGGTTTTGTAAATATACTACAGCATCCATATCAATACCTCACAATTGAAAGTGCATCTGCAAACTGTATCATAAGTACTAAGGGATAAGTTTCATTAGATGTCTGAAGATCAGTCTCTTCATTACTTGCTACGTTCCAATGTCCCATGTGCCAACGTATTGCAGCAGCTTCCTCTCCGGAAAGATTAACAAATCTTGATACTAAAAACATCGATGAAACGCCATGTCCAAATGCAAATGCTGGTCCATCTTCCCGCCATCTATATGATTTAACCTGATTCCACTGACCTGTCTTCTCGTCTTTCACATTTCGCATATACGATTCATACAACCCGATCTTGCACCAATCATGTGTAAGTGCTACAAGTGTGAATGACTGAGGTAACACATTATTGAATTTCTGGACCTTCCATACTTCACACATCTGATTGTATACATTGATTGTATGAGATATCAGTCCACCTTCATATGCATCATGAAATCTACCAGACGCAGGAGCACTATAGAAATCAGTAGTCGCAAGCCAATCGAGAATTCTCATACCATGTCGAATTCCTACATCATCTCCCTTATCCTTGAATCTACTGAGCATGCAAGCAACGATCAGCACGTCATGATATCGGATTACATCTTGTAAGTTATCCGGATAGAATCTTGCGCCTAACCACCACTCTGGTCTGAATTTAAACTTGTTGTAGTCTAGCATGATTTCTACAGATACTTCGCCTACAGCAGATGATACATTTTCATTAGAATCAAGTGTCCAAGTATCAATTTGATCACCAGTAGCATTTTCAATGACCTGAAACGAATTAAATCCAGGATCTGCAGGAATTCTCTTGAAAGAATATTTAGAATCGTCCATACTCTCCATATCCTTGATCATTGTTCTAATATCTTTCATACTAGTTAATCCTCCTTATTGTCATCAATTACTATATTACCTTCTTCGTTGTATCTAATAACGATGCTAGAATCTTTGATCAGTTTATTTAGACCTCTTTTAGAGAATCCAATACAGCACTCTAAGTTGTGATTCATATGGTAAGGTTCTCCTAATTTTTCCCTGACCTCTTGCATTTCATCGCTACTCCACATACGATCTTCAATAGGTGCACCAACTACAGCTAACTCATCATGTGAAGATAACAGGTTATTTGTATGATAATCTCTATCGGATTTGAACAACCGTAAAAGTTCTGGTATGCAATCATCTGTTCCTAAAAGTTCCCTCAAATCGTTTGCACTCCGAATTTTAAATTTGATCCATACATTTGCAGTGTTTCCTGTTATAGGACAAATATACTTGTAACCATTTCCTCGGTATTCACGATTGCAGAGGTAAATATAAGATGTAGGACCCAAGTATGTATCATCAAAATCTACTCGAATGGAATACATGAAATCCGAATCTACTACTTGTGAGCAGCAGTCAAATCCATTCCTAGTACCAGATACATATTTACGCACAGCAGCATTTTTGACATCATTCACATGAACTCTTACAGCAACATTGAACCAATCTCTAAAGAATTTCATACCTCCGACTTCTAAATATTTAGAAGCTATCTGCTTTCTGCAGTATGCAGCAAATTCCTTTCTAGCATCCATGTATGCCTGCTCACGCATCTTAGAATATGTTCCAATAAACTCAGCCTGATTTTCATCTCTGATAGCTAATATGTTAGATTCATTAAATTTAAATTCAGGAAATAGATCTTTCACAGATTCACTCGACTCTTTTGAATATTTGAAATCAGAATACTTATCCTTCAATACAATTGGATCATCGTCATCTAATCCGCACATCACGTCTTCTCTAGAAATATTGAAATCTACAGAATCATGATACTGTACAACTTCATTCTTGTTCAACATCATGATTTCTGTATCATTAGACTGAAACAATGCTGGTCTATTTGCAGGTAACATAACATCCGAATACGATAGTTCATAATCATCAAAATCCATCTTATACTTGACAAAGTTCTCAATCATCATCATTGTTATGATTATCTTAGCTGCATCTACTCCCTGAGCAGTTAAAGATAATTCAGCATCCTCGGATATCTTCATAGATGTTGCATAACCTTTATAATCTCGACCATCACCATATTCTATGATATCATATGGAAAGAGATTGTAGCATTTATATTCCATCCAACGATTATTACGAGACTTATTGTGCTGGCCTCTGAATGACTCGTTTACTCGATCATTGATAGATACTAGAGTGTTCTCGCATTTGTATATGTATGTAAAATACCCATCGGGTTTGTTGTTTAATGAAATGTAGCAGAGATAGATACCGTTTGAAGATGATGATAGATCAAGTATGCATTCTGCCATTGTGTTAAATGATCGTATTGTAGTACCATAGATAAATGGTTCATTGTTTTTACTTTTAGCACCTTTTCCAAATACATCGATGTTACATCTTGTAACATCCTTTGTAATGCATTCAACAGCATCATATAGAACAGATGTATCAAACTCATCTGCGATAAGATAGATACCTAATTTCTTAAGTATTCTGTATACTGCTATGAACCATTTCTGTTCAATAGATTCTACTTCGACCCCGTTCATTGTACGATAGAGATTACGGAAGATCTTAAGATCGTCAGAATCATCTTGAAAAAGATCGAACAGTTTAATGGAAACATGCTTGAGATAATCCATGTAGAACTGCTTAGCATACAGAACGCTGATTTCTCCGGAATCATCAAACTGATTAATCAATTTTTTCATTGTCTCCCCAGCTATGTGAATATCTAAACTGAAATTTCCTAGATCGAATGATCTCTGGTCAGGGTTGAACTCTAATACACTTGCCCACTCGTTTAGAATTCTTGCTGTGTCTTCTCTCATCATATCTATTTCCTCACTTAATTTACATCTATGTGTACACATGTTATAACGATGCATATACACAGAAACGACGAAGGTTGAAACTACGTCGAACCCTCGCCGCTTCTATAATCTATATCTCAGGAAGAATTAGAGGATGACAGACCTCTTTATCTTAAGAAGCTGATTTATTAGATATTGACTTAGCAGCCTGATTGATACCGGTAGCACTAAGACCACTTACAACACCAACTGCTGCGGCAGTTAGATAATCCGTTGCTGGGAAATCCGGTACATTTAACAGTAAAGCTACAATTCCAAGAACAAGCCCGACAACTCCGACGATAAACGGAATAAGGTCATTTTTGATTCCCGGAATACATTTAACACCAAGTCCTACAAGATAGCAGATCGCTACGATAGCTGCTACACTGGCAATTCCAAAATCCAAATCCATAGTCGATAACTCCTTTCACATTGATATGGTAGTAGTTATCATTAACTAAGGTTATTCTTCATCAATATAATCATCAGGTGACCATTGCTGCAAGTATGTTACAAATTTAGCAGCTTCTAGCCAATGCCCTACATAGAATTCCATTGAATCATAATACTGTTCATCTGACGTATCGAGCTCCTGGAATTTCATGTGAGCTTCATAAGTTGTGCGTTCACCATCAATCTTACGAACTGTAATTTCAGGCAGCTTGTAATCTGCATCTCTAGCTTCCAACGTGATGTTTCCGCCAGCATCTGCCTGAAGATCATATCCTGCATGATGAGCTCTATTTTCAATATCTGCAAAGAAGTCTAGATCATAAGCAGCTTTAACTGGAGCTTTTGAAGCTCTAATCACTCTCTTCATAACTTTTTATCCTCCTTTCAAAATACAATCTTTTCTAATGTCATCGGAACAACATGAATATCGTTATCTGCAAGATACTGCTGCAGCTTCACTCTATCATTAAGTACACTTAAGAATTCTGATGCGTCTCCGTCAACTACTACATCTTCGTATTTCTTAAGGCTACCGTCGTCATCTGCATCATAAACGATAACAGTGTGCTTATCTGCTGGGTCATACATAAGAGCAATGCTCGGATTTGATGTAAACTTAAATCCTAGATACTGAAGCAATGTATCAATTCCAGGTTTTGTATATGTTCCAATAGGATCACGGTTTTCGCTAAACTTGAACGAATTACTCGTTTCATTGAAATCATCTCCTAAATATCCATATTCAATATTTGTTCATCAACTGCAGGATTTCCGGTCAATGGGAGCTTCTTGTAATGGTTAAGAACTTCAACTTCACATCGGTTACCAGATAATGAAAATGCATCTTTGATATCAGACAAGGCTTCTTTGTTAGATGCTATAGCTTCACTGCATGTTATTATGAATACTTGTGTCATTGTGTCGTAAATTACACGACCTCGTTCAAGACCTCTATATCCTAGCTCATATATCTTTTCAGCTGATTCTTTATCAAACTCGTGATAAACAACATACTTCCAAAGATTCATATGATTTTTGAATTGAGAATATTGAACGAACCTACCATCAAGATAGCCGTTGTAGGCATCGCACATAGCTCCAATTACACGACCCTCATCTGTGTACCACCAAATTCCTACAAATGCTTGAAATCTTGATGATTTGACGTATCTTTTCTCCATGATAAATCTCCTTAGTTTATGTTATCTGTGCATGATGTTTACACATATCATAACGATTCATCATACACAAACATGAAGTTATCTTCAGGAATATGAAACAGATTTCGTATACCTTTCTGATATATGAAATTTCGTCGGAGAAGTTTACATGATGTTATCTCAAACTGTTGTGTCTGTAGATTGTACTGAACATCTCCTTCAAATATGTAAAAATCTGTATGTATATCTACTTTACAAGTATTCAATTTTCTGACGTATATTCCGTCAATTGTTTGACCTTCTTCTACAGGACATTTATCTACGATAAACTCACCATTGAGTAAGAAATAATAATGACCTACATACCCACTTATCAAAGCTAATCACACCTTTATACAGCTATTTACATCTACAAGTTTTTGATGTGATCTTCTAGTTCTCCTGTGTAATCAAGTAGCTTTTTTCGATTATTAGGAATAGTTTGTATTTCACTATATCTAAAAGACCAATGATCAATCTTCTTGATATTGAACGATTTCTTACCAGTTTCGCTTCTGTAACGATCAATTTCTCGAATGTCTATGATGAATGCTCTCTGATAAGAAGCAAACAATACAATTACAACAGCATGGACACCAGGTATGTCAGACATCTCCATAAGACCTTTGTACTGTGTTTCTGAAATCATACTGAAGTCAAATCTGTCTTCCCATGTGGCCTTGCTCTCTAGAAACCATTGGTAAGGATACTTGTAACATATAAAATCTGATATGTTGTATTGACCATAGAATCCAGTCATAATATCGTATAGACGATAGAATGCGTATCCATCATCTTTACGATCTAGCCACTGTTTAATTTTCTCTTCTGCTTCTTTTCCTAATTTATCATTCATTGTCTCTGTGTCCTAAAGTTTCTTCGATGGACTCGATGATAGAATTTGCAATGTAATCTGCATCAAGATCAACATTGTCGAATTTCAAATCATCATATGGAATCTCAAAGTTGGTGATATGTCGGCTGTATGATACAGTACAATATAACGCATCATCAGCTTCTTGAAATACAATATCGTCAGCTTCGCTTTCTACTCGGTCAAGCACTGCTTGTTCAACTTCTGAAATGTACTCAAGATCAATGTCAGAAGCAGCAGCAATTGTTGATTGCTCTACAGTCTGATCCCTTAATGCGTCTTTCATTGCAGCTAACATGTCGTTTACAGATCCTCTAGATCTTTTTGAAATCATAGCCATGTGTTACGACCTCCTTATTCTTGAGGAGCTGGAGCAGATACAGCACCTGCAATCTGGTCAATTGTTGACTGAATGCTATTGCTGAGTGTCTCTGCAATAGCAAGTGCGTCATTGCTTGAATTTGCTCCGTCTCTCCCTAATTTTTCTAATCCAGATAATGCATAATCGAAATCATCTTTAAGATCAGACAATGCGTCATCTAATCTTGTATCTACATTCTCATCTGCAGCTTTTATAGGTTTTGAATTTAACGATGATCTGATAACTCTTTTCATATAGTTATACCTCCACAGTTTGTAATGGTGTTGAGATCAATTGCATGAAAGTTTCTTTCGGAATACGATAAGACATTGGCCATCTAGATTCATCAGATACATCATCTTCGTTAATCTCTTCCACAGTATACTGCTTAGGAGTTTCTTTAAGAACATGATAAAATACAGTAGCTCTAGAATTGTAATATTTATATCCATGCCCCTTGATTAGTTTACCTTCTGCAATAGCATCTTTAACATCTTCCTCTAAAAGTTGCTGATCAAAATCCTCATTTTCAGGAAGTTGTGTTTTAACATAATCGTCATACTGAGGAAGTTCTACGTTTAAAATATTGGCCCAATCTATATTATTCAATATCTCAAGAACACGTACGCTCTCTTTGAGGTTCTCTAGATGTTGAGGTGTAATGGCAGATAACCCCGACCATGATCCTGAATCTCTCTTTATTTCTCCTTCAGGTGTAAGGGAAACAGACCAATTCCAATTGAGCGCTTGCTCATCATGTGGATTATTGCCATTGTTTACTGTTACTGTTATCTGACCCCCAAAATCCTGATCACTGGATACATTAAGATTCAAAGAAGTATCTCCTATCTTTGACTTAACTAATTCAGTGAGTTTATTTAGCACAGAATATCTCATTTTAGTGTATCCAGTATGTTCAGATCTCCTACGACTGTATGCATCTTCGTATGCCTGCTTGCGTTTCAATATATCGTCTCTACGACTCATTGTTATCTTCAAGAATTTTCACCTACCTATTCAATATATTTGTATACAAATAATAACGATCACACAGATGATCTACTTTTAAATAAGGTGCGTGATCGTCAATTTACTTAGTTTTGATTGTATCTGATAACAAGAGATCAAAAAGTTCTGGATTAGAGTGTATATCAATATTATCTACAATGTAATTTGATATGCCCTCTTTACGATACACAATATTATGCACTCTCTCCTCTACTGTTCCTTTAGCAAGCAGTGTGTAGATATTCACATTCTTTGTTGTAGAGATTCTATGACATCTATCTTCTGCTTGTTCTTTATCAGCAGCTGTCCAAGGCTCCCCATAAAAGATGACATTGTTAGCTGTTGTAAGTGTATGCATCGTACCTAATGCTCCAATGGTACCGAGTATAATTGTGTACTTCGGGTTCTTCATAAATACTTCTTTATTGTGATTGCGATCTTCATCTGACATTGTACCTGTATATACGCATACATTGTATTTCTTTGAAAGATGATAGTAAAGCATGTGAAGAGGTTGCACCCAGTTGTCAAATATGACAACCTTTTCACCTCGTTCATGTATTTCTTCTACAAGTTCTAGCAATCTCTGAAGTTTAGAATTCTTCTTACAGTAATCTGAATCTTCATAAGATACATTGTCATCATAGAGTTCAGGGCTTTCACAGATCTGTCTCAAATGCATGAATTGCGATAGCGGATTCAAAGATTTTACAATCTCAGATCTATTAGCGACCATATTATTGACTTCCATGCTGTACAACTTGTTCTGATAAGGTGTTACCTCTACATATTCTGTATAGTATATCTTCTCCGGAAGATCTAGAATATCTTTCTTCAACCTCCGGATCATATTAGGCTCTAATAAAGATTTCAAGTAAGGGATATTTCGATACCCAATGATCTCATGACCACCAAATCCTCCATATATGCAGAATTTCTGACACCATTTCCAAAAAGAAGTATACATGTGACCCTTAACAAGTTTCAATGGTAAGTATACGTCTGTAGGTCTAGATGTAATTGGAGTTCCTGTTATAGGTATCCACATCACTCTACCATTGGTCTGCTTATCAATCCTATCAAGCTGCTTACCTTGAGTAGATGAAGGAGAACATCCTTTATGAATTTCATCTACAGCTATCATTGATATTTCGTTGCGATTGCACCAATCAATTATCTGATCAGCTATGACGAACTTCTTTCCTTGCTTAGCTCTAACACCTTCAACATTCATGATTATGAAGAATGGAAGTTCTGGAGCAGATGTATCTCCATACATATGACCAGTTTCAAGATCTTCTAACTTCTCTTTTGTACCTGTATCAGATCTATAAGATCCATTTCGTTTCTTACGAGTTCCTAGTATGTAAGGGATAAACTTTCCTTGCGAGTGTTCCTTGATATCGTCATACCAATGGTACTTAGCTGTATTCACACAACATATGATTAAGCATCGTTTGAATCCGATAGCAAATTTATTATAGATTGCTAAGTTCATTGCTTCTAGGCTCTTGCCGGCTCCCATTTGGTCAGCCAAGATGAATCCATGGAAGTTTTGCTGAAAAGCTTCTCTGTAAATTGCCCACCTCATGAAATCAATCTGATGATCATACAGCTTTCCACCCTTCTTGACATAAAGAGGTACTTGAGATACATCTAATCTAGGAATAGGTGTAGAGTGTTCTATTTCTTGATTCTCTCCGAGATGTTCATCTGATTCAATCTTAACTTGATCTTTGTACATGGTACCTTTGAGCTGATTTAAAAATAGCCCAAGGTGTGCAACAGGTATTGTCCAATGTTTAGATTCTGATACCCATTGTTTCTGTGGAACTTGTTTGATCAACTGTACAATCGTAGGATCATATCGAAATGATATTTCATAGACTTGTCCATTTTGTTTAATAAGTATCATATTACACCTCAAATTTTATCTAAAATAGAAAATATTTAAACGATTTGGTCATCAATGTATGTGAGCACAAGTTCGAACACGCACGTTCCATTGAATCGTTTAAATATTTTCTAAATTTATCCTGTTACACTGGTTTCAACACCTTGCGGAATGAATATCCCTTATGCTGCTTACCTGTCTTAATAGAATCACTTACGTACGATGGATCAATTCCAAGATCTCTTGCAGCATGTGACTGTTTTGCGTATAGCTTACCAGTTTCTATGCACTCAATCATCTGTTTCATAGGTGGATTACCTGTATCTTCTGAAATATCTTCAGATTCCGGAAGATTATCGGAAGATAAGAATTTCTTGGCAATATTACTGTAAGCTCTTTCTACCAATTCCGGATTTTCTTCTTCAAATTTATCCATAGCAGTCTTACATATCTCTTCAAGCTCTTCTACCGATTGAATATCCTTGAATCGCTTTGTCTCTGGTTGAGATTCACAATTTAAAGGTGGTTCTATATTATCACCAATCTTGATCCATTTGCCGTCAAGCTTAAATGAGTATCCAGATGCGGACATCTCATTTATGCGATCCCAGCTCCATGTAGACATTTCATACTCAGCAGTTTGAATCTTTTCAAATTTTTTGTTATATACTTCAAGCGTCACAGTCGATCACCTTACAACTAGAATACTGATGGGTAGTTGCAATCACACACACAATGCTTGAGTTCAGAATTAACATCTGACCCACCTTCAGAAACATGCTCCGCAGGTACAAATTTAGCAATTAGTTCAGCCAGCTTGACGATATCCTGATCACGTCCCTCTTCTTTCAAAGTGTTCAACATATTTTCTACTGTGCCGAACAGGCCCTCGTCCGGAATCTCCTGAAAATCAAATGGTGTAAAGATTACAACATATTCAGGACCTACAAGTTCTTTGATGTCAGCAGTAATCTGATTCAAATCATCTGCGTCTATGCTATGAATAGCATCCGGATGATACTTTACATTGATAATTTTCTTTGCCATTTCCAATGACCTCCTATTTCATTATTATTCATAGATATTAACGATTCATACATAGAAAAAGGTGCTTGTTCAGCACCTCTTACCTACTAGTTCAGAATTCCGATATCTCTTGTTTCTGCAACACATAAAAGAGCCTGAATAGAACTTGCAAGATTGTCGATATCCTGTCGATCTTCATCTGTGAATGGATCGTTCTTATAGAAAGCAATGTATCCAATAGGTAATCCTTTTACTGTCTTCATCATAGCACAGATACATTTATGCTCACCCATCTCAGTCATGAGATCATACATTGCACCACCTACAAGTTTATTATGATTGCTGATATCAAATTCACAGAATTTCTCATCCTGCATATTATCAAAAAATTGTGTGAATAATGACGTTGACAACTTATCGACCATCTTGGCTCTACCTGTAAGATCAAATGTATTTACTTCATATGTGCATGTCATGTATCGGAACGGCAAGTAAGCAATAGACATGACTGAATTGGAAAATTCAATGACCTGAAGACGGTGCCCGTCGTGTTCAGATAGAAATTGATTTATCAAATATTGTATCTTTGACCCTACTTTACTCCTTATTTCGATATTTTCATCATGTGTGTTAATACGAAGTCTGTTTTCTGCCCAGTTCAGACCCATATTTATAAGACGAACTACAACATAGATAAACAGACCTGATATAACTATGGTTATACCATAATCTGTTAACAGTTTGACGATTGAATCATTACCAAAACCCATAATAATATGTACACCTACTTTCCACTTAATAATTTTCAATGAAAGTATAGCATACACAAGTTTTGTATGAGTCTTTCATTGCGAGTTTCACGTCAACTTATTTGATAATGGCCTGTGATCTCATAATGTAGCCAGTTACAGCACCCTTTTCAGCTACTCCCATCGTAACTTTGACCCAAGGTCCTTCAAATGCATGAATTCTACACTTACCTGATGACATTCCGAGTACCGGAGATGCTATGCTCTTTGCAAGATAGATAGGTACAGGTCTCACAATCTGATAAAACCGATCTTCTACCGTTTCCTTTGATTCAGATTTAACAGGAGATTTTTTCTCAGCAGGTTTCTCAGACTTCTTTGATTCTGATGACTTGTTCTCGTCTGATTTCTTTGACTCGTCTGACTTCTTCGGCTCTTCAGCTGATTTATCTTCAACCTCTACTGCTACAGATTTACTTGTCGATTGTACCTCTTTAGTCTCACCTTCAACAGTTACATTATTTTCTGAAGCAGCTTCTGCTTCTTGTGTTTTCTTAACCCCTCTTGGCATGAAAGTTTCAACCTCCTCGTATTTATGATATGTGATATTTATGTAAGGTCCTAATGGTCTAAAATCATGTTCACAAGGACTTGAACACGAGATTCATCACATTTTTCTAGATTATCTGTGTATACATATTGAATATGTTCTGTTGTAGAATACTTTAATGATAATTTAACCGACCTCACGACGTCTTGATTAGATACTCTAGATAGTAATTCATCTTCATAGCTGCATTCAGTAGAAATAGAATTCTTATGTATTGGAGAAGGTTCTTCATCATACAGTGCACATGTAATAAGGTGTGAATCACTCACACCTCTATATTTTTTACCAAGTTTCCTTGATTTCTCTGTTATTTTTTGAATCGCAAGATAAGGATTTCCACATTTCTTCTCGATTTCTTGAAATCTATTGATGTCATCCAATCTAGAATGCATAAGCAAGAAAGCTTCCTCTCAAGCATTTAGGGCCTGCTCCCTCTTCTACAGACTTTTCCGAAGTGAGAGGTCTTCCGCATCTGCAACAGATGCCCTCATGATACAGATTCATCTTAGACCGTTCTGCAAGTCCTTCATATGATGCCATTTTCACGATATATTGAGCACCTCTTACAATCTCAGTATCTTCAAGAAATCGAGAATTATGTGTTAATCGGAAGTTGAGACCTTCCATCATACCGATGTAGAAGAGTTTCTCTTTATCATGTACAGCGTAAACAAATATCACATCATCTGGAAATTCAGATGCATTGACAGGTCGTTTGAATGCATAAGTATGTGACTTTCCAGATGGTGCTTCAAGTGTAACAATGCCTCTGCCACCTATGATGTATCTATGAATGATATCTCTGTCGATCATCCTATGACGATACTGCTCATTTAACTTAATCATATGTGTAACCCTCCTAACTAAGTTAGAATTGTTTTAATTACACATACATTAACGATTTGTAAGTTAAGATTTTCGTTATGATCTTTAATCGCACTGACGAGCAAGTACATTGTTCACATAACTTCTGAGATCTCGTGTCCAAGTATCGAACAGATACTGAATATCCGATGGTAGATTGCAATAGAACATTTCCAAGCTGTTGATGATATCGTTGATGTCAGATTTAACTGTGTCCATTGCGCACCCTTTGCAGATACCATTTGTTGTATCAACATATTGGTCTGTGCAGCACAGGGATTTAGCATCAGGAGCGTACCCATATGCTTCTACAGATAATCCAGCCAACTCCTCGATCATAGATTCCAGTATCCATTTACGGTCACTTAAGAGACATATGAGATCTTTATCTACGGGTCGTAGATTCCATTTGATTGTGCACATATCATCAATCGTTTTCTTGCACAGCGCCATAAGTATTTCATAACAGTTACATGTGCAATCACAATCGTCTTCCTCTGGATTAAGTTCTGTAAGTTCAAATGTATCATCCAAAGGAGCTAATTCATAAACAGTTTCCTCTTCTGGAATCGATTCAACAAACTCATCATCAGCTAATAGCGTTTCAACAGCTTCAGCTGCTTGTTGTGCTGTTTGGATAGAACACATAACCCCTGTAAGCATGACTTCATTAGAGTTTGACCCTTTCACAGATTTGAATGCTAGACGAATTTTAGATGATGCTTCAGCTTTATGCGTTTCAACATCATCTTGTTTATCTGAATCCCCTTCAAATAGATCCTCGGTATCATCTATCCCTTCATAAGACTCTCCATACCAATCATCTATGATCTTTGTGAGCTCATCATCAGCTTTCTCTGGAGTTATATTCTGGACCTCCTTCTTCTTCCCATCTGCACTCTGAACTAGCATGTCCCAACGGTTATCTTTCAAACGTGTCATCTTAACTTTGAGTATTCTATCGTTTCCTGTTTTTATCTTACAGTAGAGTACATCACTGCCATCATCATCTTTCTCTTTCTTGATTTCGTCAATCTCCATTCCAATCTCAAACAGTTTATTGAACCCGTCAAATAGAGCATTTGAAAGCTTCTTTATGATATCTCCACCGATACCACAGAAAATTGCTGACATCAATTCTACCTCCTCTACATAATAAAATAGCTCCTCGGCGACCTAACCCGAGGAGCTCATGACATTTCTCTAGAAAAGATCACCTTTCCTATTTTGCTGCTCTTCTTACTGTGCGAGTCTTTCTTGACGCACTAACTCTTTTTCTTGACGGGGAAAATCTCTTTGTACGAGTAGAAGCTTTTACTGCCGGCTTTCTCGGCATTCTTCTTGCTTCTAAGATCTCTTCATCACCCTCCGGTGTTACTGTAAACTCATCCTGCCCAATTCCGAATACAACGGAATCTGTTTCAGGATCTGTAGTTACCTGTACATCCTCACCAGTTACTTCAGCTACAAGCTGTGCAACGTCATCTGTTTCAAATAACAGATCTGTTGCCTCTTCGTCTACAGAAACATTTCCTGCACCGTCATCTGTCATATCTACATCTTCAACAGGAGCATCCATCTGCGGATCAATTTCTGCTTCTGCTACAATTCTGCGCTTTTTAACGAACATGATACATTCTCCTTTTCTGTTTATTTGATTATGATCACACTAAATTTCGATCTACACTAATAGAAGGTTAGTTGAGTACCACCATGTTTGTCTTCTTTTGTTGAAGCTCTTCACGAATCTGTTCAAGTTCTGCATTAGCTTCATCTAAAAGAATGTTTCCGTCAAGTGATACATTAGACCCCTCAATTGTGTATTTTGATCTTGCACGTCCTAAACTCTTCTTCATATGAGCTTCTGCCAGTCGTATTAGATAATCTTGCCAAGTAAGGCTTTTGATTTCTGACACATCTTGATAATCTGGAACATAACGAATAGTTACATGAGTAGGTCTAGGATCTCTATGTGTTACATATACTACATCGTTGTCGAGATCGTATTTCCACTGAAAATCAGTTGACAATGTATTTCTAACTTGTGCCATCGCCATTTCAGTCATGATAGGATCAATATTTATACTTGCTGTATTTCCAATTGAACTATAGACATTAACAGCTGCAGCTACTTGAAATACATTTCCAGAATCTATCGTTGACATGGTGAGCCCAATTCTAGGCCGTGATGCATATACGTATAACACTTTTCTTGTTATAATGCCTACATCTGATAATTTGATCCTTGTCGAGAATGGAACCGTCTTATCTACAGGATTTTTGATGTACCGCTTCAATTCTCTGAAGGCGATCTGAACAGCTTGTTCAATTTGTTGGCTTTCTACGTTATCAGATGTAGGGAGGCCAAGATCAAATCCGATCTGAGTTACTATCTCTGACATCTTCATGTTCTTATTAGCCTCCCTTCAAAGATCTTAATTCTTATGCAGTAGCAACTACTTCAAACTTGCCTTCAACTTCATTTACCTGATAGTTGTCAGCTACAAGTCCTTCTACATTGCTTGAATAGGTTCCACCTGTAAGTGAAGCAGAACCTGTTCCTGCTACCTTAACAGCTTCTTTTCCACTAGGTGCTGTAAATGATCCACCAGAGATGTTTACAACAGCTGCTTGATCAAATCCTTCGTTTCCAACTCTTACGCAATCGTTGCTGAGTGATTCAAACGTACCATCTTCGATATTGACAGTAACATCTCCGTTCTCACTTGCAACATATAGTGCATAGAAATCAGATCCGCTATGATTGTCGCAGTCAACAACTTTGTAAGATCCGCCTTTTACGGTCATAGATCCTGAAACAGCTCTGAGTGCTCCAAATGTTCCTGTGATCACTACGTTTTCTCCAAGTTCCATTGACGCACCTGGAGTAGAAGTCTGACCGCTATCTACGGTATAACACTGCTTAGAGCAGTTATCTCCGATGAATGTACCACCATGGATGATAGCTGTTCCTCTGTTTGCAAGTGTTGACCCAGAATTACCTGATGTAGAAGCCTGACAATTTTCAATAGTGATTGTATTGCCTGTACCATTGTAGAATGCACCAGATCCAGATGAACCATCTGTTGTAAATGTTCCACCACTTACTGTTAACTTGCATCCGCCGCCATTGTCAATATTTGATACAGCGTTCATATGACCGGTGAAAGTTCCATCTGTTATTGTTGTTGTAGCTCCTTGTGCGGAAACAATTGCATTACCCTCATTGCCTGAATATGAATCAGATCCTACAAGATCTCCACCGTTTACTACAAGTGTTCCGAGATTCTGAACAGCTCTAGGACATCCTATAAACTCTCCATCTTCAATAGTACATGTACCTCCAGCAGCATTGCTTATGCACATGCCGTTAGCTTCTTGGCCACCTTTGAATGTACCAGACTCAATCTTAAGTGTCCCGTAATTTGTGATACATCCTGTGCCGTTCGATCCGCAATCTTCAGAAGTAATTGTACCATTTCCTGTAACTACAAGATCGCCTCTGTTAGTGATTGGACGTCCTTTAAATCCAGAAGACTTGATTGTATGTCCAGCAAGATCAAGTGTGACTTTCTTTCCTGACGGAATTTCAACACTACCATATGGAACTGTAATATCTGCTTGGAGCTTAACAGTTGTCAGAGTATTATTTGGAACAGCTGCAATGGCATCATCTAATGTTCCGTAAGATTTATCCCCTACAATAATCGGCTTGGAATTAACTTCGTTCAAATAGAACTGCTTCTGGTAATGATCTCCGTGAGGAACTTCTACCATTGTAAATCCTTCAGCACCATTTACGATACCATCTTCATCTGTATTACCATCAATCCAAATTGTAGGCTTTCCATAAGCTTCAGTTGTATTGATAATAGTAGCACCGTTGATATTAAGTACACCTGCAGGTAATGCGGCATTAGAAGCAGCTTTTGCTTTAGCTTCTGTCTGACTTCTGCATACTTCAATTCCACCAAATGTATTACCAGATACATCAATTGTACCTTCTAGATTGACGGTAGCACTGTTTGCAATGATACCAGCATTACCACCGGTAAATTTTGAATCTTTGACAGTATGTTCACCGGTATAGAATTGAACACCATATGAAGAATTCCACTCTGTGTTATCCGCAGTATTTTCAACTGTGATATCCTCAATAGTAGAATCTGCTGTCATGGTAAATGCTTTACCCGGTTCACTCTTCGTGACCGTGTTGCCAGCACCGTCAATTGTCATCGGTTTATTGATCTGAATTTCAGATGTTGTAGCAATTGGAGCATTCAATGTCATCTCTTTGATATCAGGATCTTCAAGAGCTGCAGCTACATCTTCTGCATCTTCGATGATAGCTTTACCGAAATTCGGATTATTGACATATGTCTCAGCACCAGATTCAATAGAATCAACTGACATACTCTCGTCTGGAGTAATTGTAGCAACTACATCGTGTCCATATACTACAAGTACAGGATCTACAGCTACTTCTCCACCATCATCTCCTACGATAACAGGAGTTACTTTAAGTTTATACTTATCAGCTACACCAGAATCATCTGTAGTAGATGCACCTGTTACTGATACTACATGATCTTTCTGTATATTCTTGAGTGTTATGCTATCCCAGGATGTACCATTAGGAGCATCGTTCTGACCATTGTTGACAAATGACTGATCATCAATTGTAATTGTATCGATAGCATATCCGGAAAGAGCTGAGAATTGAATCGGGCAATCTTGTCCGATCTTAACTCTTACGCTGTCTTGAACTCCGTTAGATGCAATAGATGTGTTTGCATCATGATTCAAAGTAATTGTATACCATGTTTCAGATGCATCTGGAATTCCATCTCCATCTGTGTCTACCGAGAACACAAATGTAAGCTCCATATCAGCTAAGATATTAGAAGCTGTAAACGTTCCCGAGAATGGTGTTTCAGATGTATTTGTATAGAGGATTTCGTCACCGTTCTTAACCTGGTAAAGAGCTTGACCCTCTCCCGGTGTCACGGTGAACGTAAGATCTTCACCGAGAGCTATCTCTTTTTTTGACGGATCTACAGTACCAGATCCATCGGCTGAAGCTGTAACAACAACAGTCTGATATTTATCCGGTATACCGTCACTGTTAGCATCAGGTGCAAATGTTACTCTGATTTCTTGATTCTCTGTAACATTTTCAATGACAAATCTGTTCCATGTCGAACCTGCTGGAAGTTTATTTGTTGCCATGTGTATCTGCTCTCCTTTCTTCTACTATTCTTTTCCGTCGTTTACATATTCTTCATTGTTGGCACTAATAGTATCTACTACCATACCTGCATCAGGTGTAATGTCAACGGAAGCATCGCTACCACTTATAACTTTCTGAGTTTCTGGTGAAACTTTACCACCTGGCCCAGCAGATGCATTTACTGTTAATTTATACTTATCAGCAACACTAGATCCATCAGATGCAGTATCAAATGTTACTATAATAGTATGAGGTTCATTAACATCTGTAAGTACAACTGTTAGCCAAGTTGAATTCTCCGGTGGTTCAGATGTTCCATTGTTGATATATTGACTACCATCAATAGAAATAGTAGATACAGCGTATCCATTGTCAGGTGTTATGTTTAATGTAAACGTACCACCCAGAGCTACATCTTCGGAAACCGGCGAAACCTTACCACCGTTACCACTTACGGAAGCAGTAACGGTGTTTGTATCTGGTTCCGGCTCTGGTCCCGGTTCCTCATTTATTTTTTTGTTACAGTTACAACAAAGCCCTGATCAGCCATCTGCTCTCCCAGCTGCTGATAGTAGAATGCTTCTTTGTAATCATCTACATCGAATTCAACTTTGTTGTCTTCACCAACAACAGCAAGTTTGAACTGAGCCAGCGGACCGGACATCGGAACAGATGTAGTAGCGAACGGCTCCGCCATATCAAGGCTTCCCCAGCCATCTACATTTGTAGCATATACGGATTTACCAGAAATCTTCTCTTCATCCGGTTTATCTGCCGGAATACCCTCTGTATATGCCGGAGTGTCAATGTAAGAATTATTCGGCTGGAATAATCTCATAATAGGAGCACAAATCTTTTCAAGCTCTTGCTCTACACCTTTGTACTCAATAGCAACTGTGTATGCCATAATTCATACCTCCATTTATTATTGAATTTTAAATATTTCTGTTACTACATTCGCACGTTTATTATCACAACAAGATAAAAGGTTGTTGTGAATATGTTCATTGTTTTAGATCTGACTTGAGTATTTCAAATATGATACTATCATGTAATTTTCCATCCATAAGCTTTGATACTTGACGAAGATATGCTGATTCTCTACCTCCAAATCTCTTAACAAGTTTACGATAACCCTTCAATGCTGGATTATCAGCATAACAGTACCAAGCGACACGGTTCATATTATATTTAATGAACAGATCACGAATGCACTTTACTACATCACTCACAAGTACAACATTTCCTTTGTCAAAACTTATGAATCCGAAGTTATCTGCTGACATTGCTTCCCAATCTACTTGATAAGATATGAATCCAATGATTGTATCTATGGTTTCTAGACCACATTTTCTACGATTCACAGATACAAATGAATGACAATTCTTATTATTATCTCCAAAGTCTAATTCATAAGAACCAGGACCTCCGTGATAATACATATTATCAATATCATACCATCCTTCAATCATCTTCTTATTCAATTCATCTTTATACAGCTGTGCAGGTTTCAACAAAATCTATTCACATCCTTACTTTAAATATATAACACTACAGACCTGCCTACCATTATTGTCTCTGGTCTGATTAATCTTTCAACCTGAATCTCCGTTCCTAAATGTCAATTTTATTCAGTCTCAACCTCTAAACAAACATCTGTAACAAGTCCGTCTCCCCACCCATTAAGCTTTGCAGATGTGATATATCCAATAAACTCTCCATTAACTTGTATAGATAGGATCCGCTCTTTTCCAGTAGCACCACCACGTCTATTTCCCTCTTTATCTAAGAGTTTAATCAAATCTGATACTGTCACATTCTCCATATCTGATCTCCTTTCTAAATGTCAGATTAATCCATCTCTCGACAATCTCAATCTTTGTTATTTTCCCAATACATGTCCGATAACATTTGTGTGATAATATTCTTCGCGGCGTTCCATCCTATGCAGAAATCCTCGTTAACGCCATCTATAAAATCATCCTCATATTCAAATTTCCGCATAATTTCTTTGATTCTCCGTACATCCCTTTTAGATGTTCCTTTGAAATATCCAGGGATAGTGTCTAACACAGTAAGATGTACTGGATTTTCCATTTTGTTATTTGAAGCACTCATTATTCAATCCCGCCTTTTACTGAATTTGAGATAAACGTATTTAAGTCACCGTTAATACACATTTGAGACGAATCACAAACACCACCATTTTCATCTACATCACCTAAATGAATTTGAATATCTGTTTCACTAACATGTTTATACTCTGGACATCCATAGCAAATGTTATCTTCATCAAGTAAAAATCTGGGTTCTGTATTCATTCAATCCCGCCTCTCTCGACAATCTCAATAATATCTTTCGCGGCACCAATATATCCTTCCGCATAACTACTACTAACGTTCATATTTACCACCTTTCCGGCAGCCGATATCTGTATTTCATTAATCACCTTTTCCTTGTCAAAGGCTACTGAAGCATCATCCACTATTGTTTCAAATATTTCACATAACGCCTTATCAACATATTTCCTGCTTCTCATGTCTGCAATTAAAGCTTTCCGGCTGATTAAATCATCACTCATTGTCTGCCCTCCTGTTCCACCGCTTTACCAGTTCTTCTTCTCCATATTCCTCGCAGATCTGCATTTTCCCTCCACATGTTCTACACCTGATGTAAATGTCCGTACATAGGTCAGATGTTCTGCTCCCTTCCTGTATATCTTCACTCCCGCAGAACGGACACGGCTTTAATTTAACTTCGTTCACTCTCCTTCGCTCCTTTCCAGGGCAGTACGGCCCTGGAATATAATATGGTCTCCATGCTATTACTCTGCTCCCATGAAAAGCTGAATCAATTCCCCATGTTTCATATTCCCTGCCATTAGGTGTATCGACAACATATTTTGCCGATACACCTCGAAAATCTACCACGATAGGTTCAGATATTCTCCCATCATCATATCGGATGGTGGCCCAATATTTCCCGAACACTTCCGGAAGCCGCTCCTCAACCGGGATCCAGCCGTCATTCATGTACTTGCGGATGATTTCTTCTACACAGTCCAATAAAACGACCTCTTCAACAAACCTTCCATCTTGAGGATGAGTATAATGCTCTTTAGATGTTGCAACCATAATAGAACTTTCTCTCATCTCTCCCAGAATCTTCTCTAATTTCTTCATAAACTATCCTCCTCACACATATTCCCATGTGATAGTTCCGCAATCAAATATCTGTACAAAATCATGTTCTTCCATTATCTGCTTCTCAGATTTTGAAAGATCAAGGGCATCATCATGCAGAAACTTTTGGATATTTTGCTTCTGTGTATTATAACGATTGTAAGCTCTGTCTGTATAAAGATCCACCCAAACATATCCAGGATCAGACCTTCTCAACTCTGTAAATCCGAGCTTCTGGTAAAGAGTACCACGAGTATGAGCTCTATCAGAAAATGACCTTATTCTCGCAGGATTGTATTCACGAACAAAATATTTGAACAGTTTAGAAGCTCCACCTACAACAGATGTATTGAGCTTAGAGCAGAATCTCACAAGTTCCCAACAATCAGAAAGATCCTCATTCTTAGATGTACCAATAGTATTTCTCATCTTACCAAATGCCATAAGAGATACGAGCTCTCCTTGATAGTAAAGACCTAATCTAACAGATGCTCCTGCAGCACCTTGACGATGATTAGCATTCAAAAACTTCGTAGCTGTATTTGAATCAACTTCTTTGACGACACACTTCCTAGCATAGATCTTCTGATCGCATTTACCAAGAATATTCTTTATCATAGATTCAATAATCTCCCGTTTATGGGTCCACTCATATCCAAATATGTGAAACAAAAATATTCCTTTCTCCTCACACATATCTGTTTTCATCTTATGATAGGATGGACTCTTCGGATCTGCTCCCCAAGGGTCTGATATAGAGGAATTATGCGTAGCAGTTGGATCACACTCAAATCCAATAGATATATCCGGTATAAATATATCTATTTCATAAGGATGTATTTTACTTCTACAACTCTGTATTATATCTCCAGAATAAATAGAATTTATGAACGCTAACATATCGTTTTCTACCAATGATTTTGATCGCTTTACATGATCTAGACCATTTATAGGTGTAAGTATGTTATAAATTGATGCAACGCAGCATCCAAACTCTTCCGTTAAATCATGCACAGATGGTCGTTCGTCAAAGTGTGATTCAATGTATGTAATTGGATCATCTTTGAATTCAGTCCACACATCTAGATTCTTTATTCGAGTTTGACTGAAATTATCCACCCCATAAATATCATTGAAAGCTTGTTTTATCTTCCGTTTTATTTTATCTGATTTTGAAGGATTATCGGTTCCATAATTACTCATCCAAGTTTCTCTAGATTTAGACTTGACTTCTTCTGACTGTAGAGCATAATCTGTACCATAATGTTCTCTGCAAGTTTCCTTAGATCTAGATCTATATTCATCTGTCTGTGTGTACCAATCACTACCATATCTCTCACGATTTGTTTCTTTGATTTTATCAACAGATCCTGGAATATGCATAGCATTAGTAACGCCGTATTTACGCATGAAGGATTCTTTTTGGTGTTGAGTACGTGATTCAATATCTGTATTTCTTTGAGCTAATATGTATCTACATTCATCTGAGCATGTTTTAACATATGGATCCTTTCGAGGGTCAATCTTAAACTGTTTTCCGCATACCGCACAAGTTTGGTAATGCTGATCATAGCAATATGCTGTTTTTGAATCCTTAGGATGAAATTCTTTTCCGCACCATTTACATATCTTTGTAGTAGATAAAGCATTCTGAGACCGTCTAATCGATACGTATTTCTGCCCACATTCTACAGAACACGTGTTCGAAATTGTATGAGAGCATTTAGCTTCGAACATCTTACCGCATACAGGGCACTTAATTTCAATATCCCTATTACAATAAAGCTGTCTATTGCTAGTAGGTATAAATGTTTTACCACAACGCTTACATTTTTTAGGACTATAAGTTGTCATGTACCTATCCTCCTCATATATTATAACGATTCAAGAACATAAAAAATCAGCCCTGAAATTAATCAGGGCTGACGAAGTGATCTGTGATAATAATTGCGAAATTGACTTAGATGATTGACGATTTAGAATACACCGATAATCTTACCGGAAACTACCGTCTCGGGTACGGTTACCTTCATTGCCATCATTGTAGCAGCACCCTGTTGCACGGAAGCATTTGCAAGTGTAATCGGGTCTGTGTTCATAATAGGCATATACTCCCCGAATAGTGCGCTGTTTCTACGAATATCGTTAGATTTTGCACACATTACCCATTGGTTCGGATCGTAATCCGGTGCAACATAAACCTCTTTGTCGTCGAGTCTACCGTATTTGTAAGGACCTACGGTATCTTCTACGTTGTCTGCCTGGAATCCATCGATCATGCTGATGTAAGCAGCTACGTTGGATCCAACGATCAGTCTGTTCGGACGAGAAAGTCTTGTTCTCTGATATACGGAAGCAGATGCCTGCTCAAGTTTCAGCTTGAACATGTTCAGGTAATCGCTCGGTACTACAGAGCTGTTTACTACCGGTGATACATCGAAGTTGTATTGAGGTTTGTAAGATGCTGCATTTTTCAGCACATCGAAACCTCTCGTATTGATTTCTGCTGTAAGTTCAGAAATTGCTGCTTCTTTTGCAATATCTCCGATGTTGCTGCCGTATTCCTGCTGAGCTGCAAATGCAGAATAGATTGACCAGTAGCAAGCGATCTCATAAGCTTCAGCTACAAGATTGAATTCATCCAGCTGCAGATAACCTTTTGCCATCTTAGCACCGTAGTGACCAGATGCATCAGGTCCAACTGTTTCGTTGTCGTACTGATAAGTAAGTTTTACGCTGTTACCTTCTCCAGCTGCCGGAGGTGCCTGAAGAACAACAGATCCATTGGAGTAATCAATAGTACCTGCTGCAGCTCCTGTTGCATCTAATAGATTTCCTGATCCGTCATCTGTGAGCGGAGTAGTTGTACCATTTTCGATCTTATAAGCTGTTACAGAACCTGGAAGGATCGGAGTATATGCTGCGAACATTGCATCATATTCACCTTCACCGATCAGCTCGTTCTTAACTACACGACCTGTGAAGTTCGGATCCTGACCCTGACGGTTTACGAATGGGCTTGATAATACGGTTCCTGCCGGTGTCTCGCCTTTTGTATTTTCAGCGATAAACTTGAAGTAAGGAACCAGCTGCTGACGAGATCTCATTGCTACAGATCCCATAACATCTGTAATGATCAGTTTCTGTACAAACATCGGAAGCAGTTCCAGGAAATCCGGTCTTGCCATGATATTTGATGTATTAGTAGCAGCCATTACAGATGCGCCTCTGCGCATGTTAGATCTCAGCTGATTAGCAAATCTCTGCTGCTCAGGTGTTAACCGGATGTTAGCTACTACAGAAGAACGTCTTGCAGAACGAGTACGAGCATTAGCCGTTACAGGTCTAGCAGCAGAAATACCTGTGCTAGCTGCAATTGTACGTCTTTGCTGACGGTTCTGCGGAGATATGGTACGAGTTGTTCTCTTAATCATTTCTACATCTCTCCTATATTTAATTTTTAATTTTTTACATGTTAAAGTGCTACAATATCATCATCTGAATCTCCATCCATGATTGTAACAGGAGTTACATCAGGTCGTGCGGGAATATTAGCAGTGGAAGTGCCTCCACTAATGATGGACTTGAGTTCATCTACAGATGTTGATGCTGTAACGGATATATTTTCAAGAGGAGCGCCGATTGCTGTCGCATACAAGTATGCATAAGCATCTTGATACTCTGCGATAACTTGTTCTGATGCTTGAATCCGTTGTTCAAGTGACTTCACCTTTGCATCAAAGTTTGAAGGCTTACCTTTCAACTTTTTGTTCTCAGCAACAGTTTTGCTCAGATCTTGTTTCAAGGAAGCGATGACTTCATCTTTTTTACGAATTCTATCATCTCTGGCTTCTACCTTCTGTACATAATTAAGGTTCTGTGTGTTAGAACTCTCAAGATTATGTTTAAGTTGTATATTTGCATTCACAATCTGACGATTTTTAGCAAATGCCCTTTGAGAAGATGCTGTTACACGTGTCAACTGCTCAGACATGATTCTCCGAGTAGTAGAATTGATTCTTCTAAGCCTGAGATTGACTTTATCTGCAGCTTCTACCTTAGACGCAAGGATCTTATTCTGTGATCTTAATTCTCTGTTAGCTGCAACAGCTTCTAAATACAGGTGCGTCATTGCTTCTAGCTTCTGCTGTAACACTTCTGACGCTTGTACAGTAGATCCTGACAATTCAACCTGACGAGCTTCAATGTTCTTATATTGAACACTCTTTGGATTAAGCTGTGCCTTTACAACATCAAGAGCACTAGAAGATGTTATTTTTGACAGGTTGTCATTCAACGAAGTAACAACAGCATTGCATTTCTTCACGTTTGCAGGATCTGTTGAAGCTGCAAGCGCTGTAAATTTCGGAACTGCATCATCATATGCTGGAAATGATACAAGATCAAATCCACGGAACACAAATGTATCTGGATCTACATATCCATCTGCAGCAACATCTCCTGCACCTCTAACAGATATACCAAATTGAACACCTGCGTCTATGAATGCTTTAACAATTCGTCCTACAGGAGTGTCAATCAGATCAAATGTACCAAATACCTCACCTGTATCTTCATCAAGTTCAATGTCTCTTAATATGATACAAGCATTTTTGAAATCTTGACAACCAGGATCTTCTGGATGACCTAAAAACCCAATGTACATGCCCTTATCTCTGTAAGATTTGTAGTCATCTGAATTAATCAAGTTTCTCCACAAATCTTTGTCAAGTAGCATCGAGTTATTGTTTTCAATACTATCAGCACATTTACCTTTGAATGTTCCGATGATAGATGACTTCTGAGGATTTTTTATCGTAACATCGGATTCTACCTTTGTTGGTTTCATATTATCTATCACCTCACTCTTTTAATACTTTTGCACCCATTCGAACAAGACCACCTACAAGCAATGTCTTCAGAGCTTCTTTTATGATTCCGCCCTCTACATCTTCTTGTGTGTCTACATCTAGCTCATCATAAGCTTCTTCATTAGCTTCGTCTACTTGATCAATGACATCTTCATCTACTTCAACCTCCGTTGCTTGAGATGTATCAACACTGTATGTAGATTCGCCAATTTGAACTTGAATATCTCCACTAGAAGACTCTGTAATGCCTATATCAAAATCTTTGAGTTCATCGATGCTTGATAAGAAATCTAATAATGCTGCAGGTGTAAATAGTAAGGTATTCATTGATTCGTTCATAAGCTACACCTCTATACCATCTATACATATGAACGATGAAAAATCTATACTATTCAATATTTCAAGTTCATCGCCATCTAATACATCATTCGCAGAATCTAATGCATATTGTGCGACTACAGCATATTCTTGACCATTAAATTCATAGTCACCTCTATCAGCACCAATTTCTGCTAATATATCCATAATATCTTCATCCATATCATCTCTATTTACAAGATAATACTTAGATATTATGCCCTCCTCAATTTCATATGATTCCTCACGTAATATGAATATTTCATCTAAAGATGGTCTCCTTGTTCTAGATGCTCTAATCACTTTCTTCATTTTAATCCTCCTTTACTGACTCTCTTCATCCCCACTTGTACCAATATAACTTATCAAACTCTCCACTAGTTCTATATATGTCTTCTACACCAATCAGCTGCTCAAGGCCACCAAGCTGTATTTTCCATATTACTTGAACAATTTGATTGCTGTTTACTCGAATAATTGATCTTTTAAGCAGATCACGATTGTAATCAGCTACTACCTGCTGTTTATTTCCTGTAATCTCACCATGCTTTGATTCATAATCTGCAATAGCTGCATCTGTTATAGAATCAGGATTCATGCCCCAGTTCACCCTATCAGTAGGGGCAATTCTATAACCTGCAAGCAATCCATTATCTCCTCCAGATACCCAATCTTGTCTAGACCATAAACCAGCTTCGGTTATAAATACATAGTCTTTACCTTCCTCTCTAAACTGAGATAATGCTCCAACAGAGATCATAGCAGAGAAGATGACATCAATTGTTTCAGGAAATTCGGATTCAACTTCTGGAACAATCTCCCTATATGATATCTGAGCTCTAGGAAATGTATTTGAGATAAGCTCGCAGTTAATAGTATGTGAAGTATCAGATCTTTCTGCGAATACAGGTCCTAATCCTAAATATTCTCGACCATTATTCAAGTTTCCATCATATCCATCAGCTCCGTATCCAGGAGTTTGAAGCATATAATCTTCAAATCGTGTGAGTTCATCTCCATCAACTACACCTATACCAGCAGGTAACCCAAATTCATCTTCTTCTTGATTGATCAATCCCATAGTACCTAATGAGATATATTTAGGCACATAACTGCTTAACATGTGCCAGCCCTGATTAAGAATACCATCACCGGCAAGGTAATGCCCAATGCCTTCAAGCAATCCGTTAGTTGCTGCATTATGCCCTACATGAGCTGTAACTGGCTTCATAGTAGCTGCATCTCGTACAACAATGGTGACATTATGATTCATAGAGATATGTCGACTTGGTACAACTATTCTATTATCCATATGTCACCTCCTATGGAATTTCATTAGGATTTTCTTCATCCTCATATACAGAAGATTCGGTTAATCTATACCCTTCAACGCTGTTGATAAATTCAGTATACTCTCGAGGGAGTAATTCACCCTCAGGTTGACTTGGATCACAACGTTGATGCAAATTCGGATTTGTGAATCCTACGTCATCTCTTATTTGATCGTCTGAGGTTAAAGGCTTCCAAGTTCCTTGACCCATCACTGGTCTATCATACGCCATATAATCAACCTCCTTCTAGTATTTATGAAAGGTTCTGATCACAGAAAGAGAGATGATACTCATATCACCTCTCTTCATTATCATAGATCTTCAGAATCCTTTATTTCAATACTTTCACCATCTTCGGATGTCATCATATATTGCGTATTTTGATTATTTAATGACATTGCATCACCAACTTTGAGCATTGGAGGATTAACTGCAGGTCTTGGTTTCATAATAGATTCAGACTTATTATCTTCAATAGAATATACATCTTCTGTGATTTCTTTTTCAAGATTTCTATTGAGACGTAAGTTCCAAGCCATGTAGTCAGGTCTCTGTGCTCTACCATTTGGCCTATCTACGTATGGAGGTACCAGATAATCATCAGGATACGTAACTCCTACATCTTCAGGTCCATATCCTATAGAAAATATAGGCTCTGTAAATAATGATGCTGTTATATGATTATTATTACATAGCTGCAATGAATATAATGATCTATATCCGGGGTTGATAGATTTGTCAGGCTCACCTTCAACTGTTGAATTTCTATAGTATACAGGCTGACGAGTATGCTCAGGATCAGGGTTATTATTTGCAGTTTTCTGCATTCTAGCATAATCCTCACGACGATAATGACCAATATGTGTAGGTCCGATTGACATTCCTACATTCTCCATATCAGTTAGACGTGCATCTATTGAAACACGTGTACGAGCATCAAATCTAACCCCTGCATGCTGGAAGCAATACATCCCTAAAGGTCTAACATACTCAATACAAGCATCAATAGGTTTTCTATCGGAGAAATAAACTACATCAATATATCCTTCGTCTACATGAGGTGTTACGTATACAGAGTTGACAGGAATAGATGTATCCTCTAATCGATCATATAGTATATCTTTTTCCTTGCCATATTCAAGTATATTAAATTGAGCAAGATTGACCTCCGCTGCTAGTGTTACACCATCTCTTGATCCTTTATTTCGTATCATTGACATGAAGTACATAAGTACAAGTCGATTATATGCATATGGGAGTCTGTCATCGTATTTGAATCCCATTGTATCGGCTAGCATCCAAAGCAGCTCTTTTGGACATCTTAAAGGGTCATACAGATCCATGAAGTTTTCTATGTCGAATTTGATTACTGTTAGACAAACTTGTATCCACTTTAAGAAGAATCGGAAATCCATTGATTCCCTCTTATAGACTTCAGGTACGGAAATATCTTTGAAGTTCAACAGATCATCTCCTTTCACTATGTAATAATAAATAAGGCATCTTACAAAAGATGCCTTGAAGTGGACCTGAGCGGAGTTGAACCGCTGTCCGATTGTAATACTTAATAAGATTCTTTACGCTGTTTGGCTTATAGATCAGACACAGCTGATTCTCGCCAGCCCACCACTTCGTTCCTAACTTAGCTGTGTATACGAAGAACCGATAGAACCGGTTTTATGTTGAACCTCAACAGTTACTAAACCTGCTTGCGTAAACTCACTGTGTTTTGGTGCGACAACTTAGGCCGCCATTGCTACTTTTCTGTTAGCGTTTAATTTTAAGGTTAATGATAACGTCATCACTCGAGCGAAATCTTATCGTTCTTACCCCCGTCGATACCAGTACAGGCCCTTATGTATATTATAACGATGCTATCTCAAATATTCGTATGTAAGATATTTGATTTCTCTATAGTCATCGTCTAATATATCAAACCAATATGTGCAAAAATTACAAGTAGCTGATAATCTATGTTTCCCTTTACACACGTGAAATTTGAAATCACATTTCGGAAACGTTTCTCGGAGACCTTGAAGTATATCTTTCATCTGGATCATGTCTTCTGGTCTGCTTTGTATGTATTCAATTATCTGATGAGATAGAATATCCACTTTCATAAACACCTCCTGAGGTATCTATGATATGGAAGGTTCTATGTATCGTAATCAGGAAATCTGTACGAACAATTAACTCCGTATGTTGCTGATCTCTCAAATATATCATGTATGATCTGTTTACATGTATGCATACGATATGTACCGTAAACAGTCCCGTCTAGCTTATTTACAACTTCGTATACTCCTGTATCATGATCTGTATGTCGTATCATGAAATCAAATGTATTACATACACTCATTCGATCTTGTGAAATAATGATCATAATATGTCGTCCTCGCAATTGAGTATTATCACATGATGATAAACATCTGATCCGGCATCTTTGAACGAGAATAATGAACCTACGGAAGTTGTTCTTTCCGAATTGTCCGCATTCATCTGAGCAACCGTTTCAATAATATTGATTGCATCTGTTTTTGATAACCCTTTCATTGACTGCATATGAATAGCCTCCTTATATTAATTTCAACAGAATCTGTTCCTCTGCATCAAACAACCCTTTTACAGTATTGTACATTCTTCCATTTGCATCAACAGATGTTACTCGTACAATACGCTCATCTTTAGTGAAGTCATATATCTCTACAGCATCACTTAAATTCAGCTCTTTTGCACATAATCTTATGATATCACATACAAGAGTGGAATACGTAACCACCCACAGATCCTGATTTGTCTTCATCTCTTGATTCGTCTTCATCATTTTGTATACATAAGATTTGAAAGAATTGATAAGTTCATAAGGATGTGTAGGATTATGATACGTACATTCTGGAAATGTTATTACATGTGTAGGATCTTTTGATTCTTCAATGACTCTTCGACATAATGTATCAGATTCATCTGAATCTAGTACGGAAGACGATGTATATATTCTGATCATACTTTTTACCTCACTATCTTGGAAATTCTACTGACTTATCAAGATACTTGTGTTTTATTAGATATTCATGAAACAGTTCCCATGTTTCATATGGTGAATATCCTCTGTATCGTTTTGGTGATTCAAACTCACAGTCTGTACATTCGATGCAATACATGCTACCCTCTTTTTTGCATACCTGTAAAGTTAGTTGTCCACACATTGGACAAGTATAGATATTATCATACGTAAGAGGCTCGCTATGTTTATTCAAATTAACTATCTCATAAAATGCATCTGCTGTTATCATATCAAACTTACGAAATCTGTTAGAAACATCTAAGTAAATTTTATGATAATCTAGGCTGTATAGGCGTTCAAACGGAAGAAGTTTATAATTTTTTCGGATCTCTGCCTTCCTTCGTTTATTTTCTGCTATCGAATCTAATCTTGCATAAACTTCTTTTCTAAGTTCGACAAGTTCATGTTCTGACATCTGATCCAACGATTCCTTATCTATTGGTATCATTATATCACCTCATCAATTCATTTAAAAATTCAATAAGCTCATCTACGTTGATCATCACATCATGTAATCCATACGCATGACCATCTTGATATGCTTTTGCATAAATTATCTGAGCTTGAGAGCTTGTTATTGGATAAATTGAATTTGATTGAATATACGACATTACAGCGGTTTTCCACTCATCAATCTTAGCACTTCTAATAGATTTGAGCTGTTCACATCTATTTTGGTATTCAAGATTGTGCTCAGTTACTTGAAGCTTATTCCATGATACAGATTTATCCGGATCAAAGACGTAGTCTTCTGGAAGTAACTTCATGTCATCTGGAATGATTGGAAGATCGTACACTGTATTTCCCCATTCAGCTAGTCCACAACTTGTCATAATTTACTCCTTTCTACACCACCCTGCGGGAACATTCCATTCATCGGAGTACATGTTATCAAGCAAATTACTTAATACACACCACACTCTGATTTCATCATTCATTTCACCGCCCATTCTGTGAGATACTTCCACTGCATAATTATGCAAAAGCATATCAGAGTGATCACTGACGTATAAAGACAAATTAGAATACTCATCTCTATACATGCATGAACCAACACAGCTCTCTTTAGAATCATCTGGAATTGATAGAGATGATAACATTTCAAATAGATGACGAGATTCTGAATAAACATCCTTGCTCTTAACATATGTGATCAACTTATTATCATCAATGCATGGACGAACTGGGAGATCTACATCACCATATCCCTCCATACGCTCTATAATATCATATAAGATGCATTTTACATCTAATAATCTGTTTGATTTCCGAAGTGTCTCAATGACTGCTGATCTTGTTAACATATCTATAACCTCCTAAGAATGTTCTTTTGAACTGTTGATATCTTCACATATTATAACGATTCTATGACCAATTTAACTACATCTTCATCTACAGGCAGCATAGCAATTTTATAGCAAAGCTTGCACTGTTTCTTCCAGAATTTATCGGTAAACGGCTTACCTTCAATTCTAGCATATATTTCTAAGTCATGCTGATTAACAGCCCGCATCCAAAGTCCCCTATTTCCATAACTATGGAAGCTATAGTTATACTCACAAAAGAATTGATGATTCTCGTCGCCATCTCCTGGCCAACGAAGCGGGCAATAAGTGCACATGTTTTGAAAATACATTTCATCATCTTCAACATCTCCGGCACCCCACTTTATTTGGAAAGCACATTGACAAGCAAAGCACCTATGAAGTGGTGCTAAGTGTCTACGAGAACACCATGAAAGCTTATATCGATAAATGTCAATAGTGTGCTGATCATGAGCGATATGTTTTGCCATATCTAACCACATCTGCTTATGCATATTCAAATAATATTCAAGATCACGTTTAGTCACTCCTTCATACCTCCTTCTACTAAACAATGTATGTTTTTGAATGTGTGTCAGGCTTATCGTTATACTTTGTAAATGGATTGATATAGATTATACGACCATTCTTATATCTTCGATAATGACCCCGAACATGTACTTTATGATCAGGAGCACTTCTTTTGATCTTCTGAATATCAGATTCAGTACATTTGAGAACAAATACTTTCTTGACAAGCGGTACACTTCTATTGATCCTTCCATGATGGTTTTTGATCTCTTTGATCTCACGCTTAGATCTATGCTCGTCCTTAGATGCATCATGTTCAACACGTTCTGGAGCTCTGTTTGCATACCAGAAGACAAACATAAGAATATTTACACATTCAAGTTCAAATTTGTTCTCATAAATAGATTTCTGCATGACATCTCGTTGAACCCTAGGAGTGAGAATATTCTTGATCACATCTGCAGGTTCTTCTGAAGCTAAATATGCTTGAAGATCCGAAATGCATCTATCTGACAGTCGAAACTTAAACCAGAACCTAGGTACTTCAATCTTATGACTAACAATAGGAAAATCTGTACCTTCATATAATGTGATAGATGGATATTCATCATCTTCTGACCATACAGAACATGTTACAAGCAAGTTGTCGTCATCTAATCGTTCCCACTGGACTACTCTATTAGGAGTATCTTTTTTGATGTTGTAATCCCATATAACACCTTCATCTTGAAAAGGTGTAGCTGTCATGTTCCCATCATAGAATTCTGCAGAAAATTGATCATATAGCTTAACAACTAAATCTTTATGATCATATGGTATCACAACACGATCATATGCATCATTGAATGTTGCATTAAGCAGCCTTTCATCAAATTCAACAACAGTGTTAGCTTTCATATGTTATTTCTCCTCAAGTAAAGAATCAACATGCTTTACCATGTTGAACAGATTGATAACAGATACCCCTACAAAGAATGTAAGAATGGTATACCTTGCAACCTGTTTGAATTTCTCCATGATATCACCTACTTCCTTAGAAATCTCTTCTATCTACTTTCGATATATCAATATTATTTAGTGCGCCACAGACAGCTGAATAGACTTCTTTAGGAAATCTAGGTTGATTCTTCATAAAATCCATTAGTTGATCTTTAGCTTTTATGATTTTTCCACATCGTCCTTCTGCTTTCGTTTCCCATTGCCAGATGTTTTCCGGCATGGTATGTTCATAACATGTATAAACATGACATCCGCATTTGAACCATCTATGCTCTTTTCGACCTTTGTCATTTTCATCAAAATCTCCACTGCCCCTAAGGCCTATCTCTTCTTTCACCACTGTAGTACACCCACAATATGGACATTTGTTCATAGTAAGTGTTCTAAACTCAACTGCCATATACATATCCTCCTTTGTGTATATAATAACGATTCAACCATAGCGATAGGTGAGATCTATAAGACCTCACCTATTCGGATATCATTTAGTATCAATCTGTATAAAATTTTGATCACAATGACAATATGGACAAAACATCGTCTTTACATGACCTTTTGAAGTTTTAACAGCTGACCCTTTAACTGCATACATCTTTTTATGGCATTGTGTACATTCAAATACACGCATGATATATTTGTGTTTTTCATAGATAGTTCTGAATATGCATGTACAACAATAGATGGTCAAAATCCTAACCGTTCAGGTAACTTATCTTTGACATAATTTTTACATGCGGCTAAGAATCTTCTCTTACCTCTGCGATACAGCTTTTGCTCCTGCTCTGACAGAATTTCGTCATATTCATCCTCTTCATAAAGATCCTCAATAATCATCTCTACATGTTCGACGATGATGTTGACAAGCGTAGCCTCACGAATTTCACCATAGTATACGTCATCTCCATACTCATCAGCACCTTGATCTATCTGACCATCTATCATATCTGTAAGCTGCGTAGAAAAATTCCATTCATAAGGTGCTGCACTACAATATACTTTATACGACATATTTTTCACACCATTAACCTCCTTTATTTTACTAAACATTCTGGGTGTATGCGTATATTTAAGGACGCTGACCCAGGGTCAACAAAACGAGCGAAGCTTATAGCGTTAAAACAACGAATGTCACAATCTGTCCAGATGATTCCATAATTCTGTGTTCCAGGACTTCCTAGATCTACCCATCTGATACGAGTATCTGCGTTCACCGCTGTCTCTACAATTTCCTGATAAGTTGGAAGTACTCCAATCTCTCTATTAGCAGGTGCAAAATACAACGCTAGAGCTTCCTTCACCTTTGCAATAATATTATTTCCAACATCTTTTGTTACGGGTTTCTTTGTATACACCTGTGCAGTTATGTAGAAATTAAAGATTCTCAACCACCCGAATTGTATCTCCACATTCAGTGCCTGAAGAGGTCGATAATCTCTTATCACATTTGTGATAAACTGTGCAGGTGGTTTATATTGTGTAAACAGTGATTTCTTATTAAATTGAGCATTAGAAATTTGACCTTGTCCCCAGCTACTGTTCTGGAAGTCATTGTGTATTGCAAAACACATCGCTGTGCTTGTTTTGAAATTAGCTGCAAACACCCATTTCTGAGGATCTGTAGGGTCAAATCCGAGCTGTAGAATATTCTTCCAGTCAAAAGATGTATCACCTTCAGGAAAATCATACTTAGTGATGTATTTCTTTGCTTTTTCTTCATCTGTAAGATTCTCATCATTATAGATTGCTAAGTTAATGTCAAGAGCTTTTTGACAGTCAATGACGTATCCTGTATCTACTCCAGGCTCACGAACTAAAAATCTCTGATAATCAGGAAGCGTAACAAGACTATCAAATGTATTGATATAGTTTCTAGAACTATAATATGCCTCCTTTGCAGTTTCAGGACTTGCACCTGTTACTACATTTGTATGAGGAAGTTCTACTGTATTAGATAGATTAGAGATTGTAAGTATTTCAGGATTAGATGAAATATCTGTACCATTCTGCTTAGCTGAAAGATAATTTGAAAGTACATTTTCACCTACGCATCCAATGACTCCTGATGAATCAATCCAATAAATAGTGAGATAGTTAGAACTATAGTCTTCAAGCTGATTCAGATAGTTAGAAACCTGAACCTGTGCATTAGAATATGAATCATATGTTACTGCAAATCTAGGCTCCGGTGTAATAAATTCAGCTGGATTGGCACATTGAACCCACTGAGTTTCAAGGAAACTATCAGAATTCAAAGATGTTCGAGCTTTGATCCAAATCGCTGTAGTATCAATGTGCTGTGAAGGAAGTTTTACAATGTAGTTGTTATCCTTTACCTGTTGTACAGATACAGTATAACTTCTGAGCTCACCCTCAATCGCAACACGTGTGACGGACTCACCCGGATCTAGATGTACCTCATCGGTATCTGCAAATACATTGATATCTGTTGTAGTTATCTCTCGTCTGCTTCTCGTATCCGTAGCACCATACTTATTCGTAAGTGGAAGAATGTTGTATGTGATTACACGAGATTGACTGGTGACATCTGTGTATGCATTCAGTGTAGCGAAGTTTGATCCGTTGAATCCGAAATCAAGTGTAATTGGATCTGCAGATGCGTTCGTGAATGTAACTTCGGTTCTAGCACTTCTGTACCATCCAAGTTCGTATCCAATCAAACTGAATATCTTCTCTGCATTCTTTCTTTGTGATACAGATGGAGCAAATACCTCATTCGCTAACCAATCGGTATTGACACCTAGAACTTCTGATACAGATGCAATATACTTTGCAAGCACCATGCCCGGATCAGCTTCCGCTTCCGGCTTCCACAACTCTGTCAAAGACGGAACGGCTGCTTTAAAATCCTCTAAAAGAGATTCATAATCTCTAGATGTATAATTGACAATACCTTTATGGATACCGTCTTCTACATTGACGTTATTGTTACTCATTGTTGATCACCACCTCTGCTGTGTCATTGTATGTTGTTTTTACTGCGACAGTCGTCTTCAATCGGTTGTATTCTTGAGCGGAGAAATCAGGTTCTGTACCACCTGTAAATAGCAAACCGTCTGCGAACTGTGTTTGATCTGAGATGGAATATGGTTCGTTTATTCTCAGCTGCTCTTTGATTCTATCTTTGATGATAGCTTTTTCGTTGTCAGTATTGTAGTGCCAAAGGTGTCTTGCAAGTCCCACACCGAAATCAGGATCATTATACATCGATGTAGGTTCTGATAGTATAAGAAGACGTGTTCTGCTTACTACAGAAACATTGTCCTCCATTACAGCTACTTGATTTCTAGCAATGTCAAATATCTTTCCATTTGACCATTGCCAAGATGTTGTATTAGCCATGTGATAAATCACCTAACCCTTCTACATCAGTATTTGGATTCGTACCATATCCACCTGTTAGACCTATGATCAAAAATCCAGAGCTAGACGCTTCATTTATAGATAACAGAGCAACTACTTCATCAGCATTTGGCAGATGCGGCAAGATCAATGACGGATACCAGGGTAGATCGTTATCTTCCGTATACCGCCTAATCTTCTGGCCCTTATATTCAGATTTATTGAGAGGACCATGTATCGCAGGAATACGAGTCTTTATGATAAGAGTACCATCTCCTGTATACTGATATTGTTTTGCATATCCATACACTATCATGCTTATATATCACCTCTTACTTTATAAAAGATTAAGGTAAAAGAATATAATGGTTCCCTCTATAAGGTCTACCGCAATGTATGTGAGATGATAGTGTCCCCTTCAAATGAGAATCTCCGCATAGTTCTCTTGATAGTTCTGATAAACTATTATACGATTTTCCGGATTCCATACAATGGACTCTACATCTTGTTCTTATTGTATTTCCATAAATATCTTTAGAAATTTCAATATTATCTGCGCAGATTGGTTTGTGTTTATCAATCACATGTATTTCACATCCAGGTACATATTCTTCAATAAATGATTCTGCAAGAAGATGTCTCAATGATATGTTTCGCACTGTTCCATCATCAGCATGAAGAGCATACACAACATATCCACTATTATACTTTCCAGAAAGTTTCATACCTGATAGAAATCTCTTAGATTTTCGATTGAATACTCTACCACATCTAAATACGATATATTTGCTACAACCTTTAACAACTGAAAATTGATTATTCATATATCTGCTCCTCTAGTTGATACGAAGGATCCTCATTAGGGATGTATATTTGAATATTGATAGGTTCGCCGTTTGAACCATCATTTTCAATAATTATCTCCCCTTCATATTGAAAATGAGTAACGCCTGCATGATCAAATACTGTAAGGTAGCCTTCGGCACAAGGTTGCGTAGTATTTATTACAAGATCCTCAGGTTCTTGACATTGCTTATACTCCTCAACAGCTTGATTAGCAGCTTTCTGGGTACAGTACTCAATAAATCCGTAGATAGAAATCATTATGCCGATTAGTACAATGATAATACCGAATGTAACGATAGACTTGACCCAACTATTTCTCCGCATATATCATACCTCCTTATAATGTATAACGATTGACTTGACCTTGAAATTACCAATCAGTATAGATGTCGATCCCTGAGTGACCAACACCTGTATCATATACTTTACCCATTCCAAGTGATGTCATTATAGTGCTACCTTTTGGTAAAGTGTCAGAAGCCACACATATATAGTTATCCTTATCCCGTATTGTTCCATCAGATGCAACATGACGACCTGGAATATTCAATCCACCTCCAGGAAGCACTCTTTGTGAGTACCATGTTTCTATGTGTCCGTTGTATATTATCTTCCCAGCAGATTTTGTTAATTTAGGGCCTCCAGAATTGTTAGCTGTAGTCGACTGCTGTATAACTATTTGTGACCAAAATTCAGATGCCCATTCAACACGCTCCATGTATATGTCTCTTCCGTTGTAGTATCTCTGAGGTATCTCGAACTTGCTTACGAATACAAATGCTGCATCACGAGCTCCTGCTTCTATGTTTGGCTCATTCTGTAGAGGCACAAGTACTGAATTCTTATAAGAACTATTAAGTTCCTGCCATAAGAAATCAAGCTGTCCTGATAAATTACCTCTCCAATTACCTCCAAGGAAATTGAGCAAGGCTGTCTTACGACCGAATGTCCATTGACATATTCCGATAGATCCATATGCATCTGCAGTACCTACAAGGCTTGGATTACCTCCAGACTCTCCTTTGATGTTTGCAAGTATTCCACAAGCTGCTGCAGCATTTAGACCTTTGCCTACGAGGTAATCAAATATTACTCTATAGTTACCTTCTAGTTTTGAACTATCATAAGACCCGCCACCGGTACCTACTTTTCCTTTGAAAATAGCTTGTAATGAGCTCGTGTAATTTATTACAGATAGTCGTATATTCGTCTTATTTACGGTAGGAGTAGATCCTGATAAATATGCTACCTCACGCATGATAGCGTCATCTTCATCATTCTCGGTAGCATAGAGATCTCCGCCTCCGATTCCTCCAGGTAGTGCAGATCCATCAGATACAATAACAGACTCACCTGAATTCGGACCAGAATCTAAATTAACTGCTACGTGACTTCCGTCATGTAAAAGTACATCTCCTGGAAGCAAATAACTGTCGGAAGATAAATATCTTGAATCTGTAAGTAACATGAATCCAACAGATTGAAGACTTGATCTCATACTAGAAGTTGTTAAGCTACTACTCAGCCCTTGAAGACGAGCATCCCCTGTCTTGTGACCTGCTGCAATGATACATGCACATGTACTTGATGAACAGTCTGCTTCACAATTAGTTGATATCGCAGATGGATTCCAATTTGCTGCTCTGAGCTGTGTATAAAATGTTCCTCTCTGCCCCATATCGTATCCTATGTGATCGTTATTAGCAGCATCGCGTGACATCTGAGCAATCACAATTGCAGTTTGCAGATTAGGATATCTGAGTACACAATTCCAAGGAAACGAATACCAATTCTTAACAACATACTCATTTCCTGTCTGATCACCTGCTGCTCCTCCGTATCCACCTCCGTACTCATTAGACCCACAATTCGCTATCATATGTCAACTCTCCTATACACTGAAAAATGAAGGATCAAGAAGTGTTTCGATCTCATTAACCGAATTCACATGTTTATTCAACCATAGTTCCCAATCCTTTTCATGTTTATCTTTATAACTTATAGTCTCAAGCTCCTTTTCGGTTGCAAGTATTCCTATCATACCTTTAAGACCCAGAAGTATGAGATAATTCTTGTAGTAGTCTACAATGCTATCATTAATTGATTTTGACTTAACAAGTTGAAAATGAACCCACATACCTAACACTGGAGGATACTTCCGTATACAGAATGAAAGCTGATACAGCTCTTTCTTCGCCTCTTCAACTGATCTAGCTTTGCAATCACAATATAAACCAAATGGGACATCTGCTTTAGACGCGGCCATGCATTGTTCATGTATCTTAGGGTTCCTATAATACTGTTCTACATGAGCAGCGTTGTACAAATATCCTGCCTCTATGATTACTCCACCTAGATTATTCTTCTTCAGCTGATCATAATTCACTTCCGGTGAGTACCTATCAAGTGTAGCTACATAATAGTCAAGATAGTCCCAATTGACATCTGCTGCACTTGTTATATACATACCATTCAAATATGAGTTGTATGTAGTAGTTGAGTTTCCTACAGTGTTACCTGCACCGAAACTATTAGACCCTGCAGATGAGATTGTTCCATTGATTGTAGCTGTATTTGATTGACTGCTAGCATTCGATTTATCCATCTAAATCACTCCAATCCCTCGGAAGATTGATGAAATCTCCATGTATCTTAAAATGTGACCTTATTTTCTTAGCTCCAAATACAACGCTGTCGGAATATCCGAGTTCTACACCAACATGCTGTGATGCAAATATCCAGTCATTTGTATTGTATGCTACATCTCCTATAAGACAATAACATGCTACATTAGATGTAACATCTTGAACTACAACTAGGTAACCTACAAGATCTTCTGCAGATTTATTCTTATAGCGATACTTGCTAGGCACACATACATATGAAACCTCTGTACTATTCAGCCTGTGCCCATACTTCTTCTCAAATACTGTTAATTTGCTTGATGATATAAACTGCAGTGTCATTTTTCTATCTTCAAGCTTTTCAATATATCCATAATCTACATTGATGTCGATATCTGGATTGACTTTATAGAAGATGTAAGATTCTTCAGAAACATCTAAATCAATTTCACCTCGAGCATACTCAATTGGATCATGCTTCCAGTAATCTTCTTTACCAGCTCGTACACCCCACTCGGATTCTTCTCGTGTAAGAAGCTCAAAGTGTACAAAGTTATCAGCTTCTCCAATCTTGGTGCCTTTAGGTAAAGGCTGACCTCCTGTCACATCAGAAGATTTCAAATTTGAAAATCGAAACGCTCTGTTTCTATCATATTGTACAATTACTGCAATTTTGTCCTTTTCGTCGTTTCCTACATATACGCATACACATGAACAAAACGCATAAACAGAAGTAGCTGATAGATCTACTCCTGTATGATATCGTTCAGAACTATTGTAAGGCTGCGTACCGAGATCATCTAACCATGTTCTCAATACTTTTGAATCTTGCTGAGTTATCAAACAGTTTTTGATCACTTCCATACTACAAATACACTCCTATATCTTCTACCGTTGGGTACATTACTCCGAAATCTACTAAATATGGTGACTTTACATTCGAGGTAGTAGTGAATGCACTACTTGGATAGCTTCCTGACCCTGATACATAAATACCTTGTGACGTTGCAACTTGATTAGCTGAACTAATCACTAATCTTTGTATCTTCAAGTCTGTTGTAAATGTATCCGATATATTATGTGTTACACTGACAATATTGTATACTCCTGTTATAGGTGATATTGTATTTCCTGACATAACAAGCAGGGATATTGGTTGTGCAAGTTGATATTTCTTTGTAGACCCTGGAACAGTTATATTAAAATCACCAGAAAATTGAGATGCTAGAGCATTGACATCATTGATGATATTAGCAGCTTGGAATGTGTCCGCAAGCCCTGCACTCCAAGAGTTTATGACCTCCGCACCATCTGCAATAGCATTACCAGAACCATCAATGGTGAATCCAATAGACTTGAAGTTCATATTAGTCATGTTATACGCAACACCATCGTACGAACCGCTTAAAGAGAGTATATTCGTATTAGCTGTACCATATTCAAGTGTATCCCGAATGTTTGTGTTAGCTAAACCTGCATTGCTCTTGTAATGTATAACACCAGGCTGTGTCATTGTTGGCTCATCTACCCAATACGAAAATGAAGCTGCTTGAGGTGTATCATCAACAATGCTTTTCTTCAAGAAATTCTCCACAGGGGTGACAGTAGCATTGTTCATAACTGTAGATAATTTTCCATATCCAGGTTTCAATCCAGCTGCTTCTCTGCTACCGCTATAAGATTTAGACAATCTAAGAAGACCCGGGAAATTATCATAATCATCATTAGCCGAGTACGAACCTCTCACATATTTAGTAAACGATGTTGTTAAAGCATTATGATCTACAAGAGTCGGTGCGTCATTATGATCTATGTCGAGCTCATAGTAATTAGTTGCTTTAATACCTTTTGCAAGAGCTTCTACAATAGCTGATGGCTGCACAATTCCTGTGAGCTCAGGAATGTTCAGTACAGGCATACTTGTCTGAATAGATAATTGAGCATACCCTTCTAGTGTATATATCATAAACAATCCAGTTGTAGATACTTTGAATTTGAGAGAAAATCCTTGATAAGAGAGATATTCACTGATGTTACCTTTTTCATCAAGCCAACCAAACTGAAAAGATACAGGTATCCCTCCTGTACCGTTATCGGTTGATTGCTGTGCTGCTGAGTATATCAATGCTTCAAATGCAGCTATATTGATTTTCCTCTTGTCGTCCCCTCCTACTTGACAAGTAAGCGTGAAGCTTGTCATAGAAGCTACTTCTGAATTGCTCATCTGCAATGAAACAAAGGGAGATGGTACCATGAAGCCGAACGACGTTAAGTTGACGCCGGCTAATATGACTGAGCAAAAGCAATTCTTCAACATCAGGTACCACCTCCTCTATTTGATATCATCATCGTCGCAAGGTATAAGATAATCACTTACACTTGCTACTCCTCTATCGATTAGAATACAAGCAACGATATCTTGACTGAGTACTTCATTCAATGCATAAGCTGCTTGATTTGATCTTACACTGTACTTCTTCTCAAGTTGTGCTATGAGATCATTTATAGTTACTTCAAGTTCACATCCATAATTTACTTTTGGATCATACATCGAAATCACCACCTTGATCAGATAATGGTTCTTTCATGTATTCTACAAGCTTCTCAACCATGTCCCGTGTATAGTTGCTTAGTATCATCTTATCACCTTGCTGCTGATACCAATCATATGCGCTATTATTTTCATTCTTAGCTGAGAAAGAATGCCAATCACACACCATATTACAGATTTCAGAAAAAGGCATATCCATAGGATACAGATTACCTTCATCTCTGACCAATATCCAATGCTGCCAATGATGCCGATTATTGTGCTGATGATGTAACCATGCATAATCAAATTTTTCTTCATCATTTGGAAACTCATCTGTTGGATAGAAGTGATTCAGATAAGCTGTCCATTCAGGTTCTTGCCATTTAGACGCATCATGATCTTGAAGTACGGAACCAATGAGCTCTAAGTCAGATTCATCTATTCCGAATTCACCCATATGTGCTTCTAGAGCAGGTAGAAGAATCTCATTCCAACTCCTTATCACATTTGTAACGTGTGTATAGATATATTCACTGTATATACTTGAATTAGGATTTTGTCGTACCACTCGTTTCATATGTCCTCCTTATTCAGATCCTAGATTCAAAAGTGTTGGAGGTACAGATGCAAGCATCTCTCCACCGCTGAATAGATCTGTGATTGAATTCGGTATCTTCAGACGTGTACCTTCACGTGCCGTGAAACCGTCTTCAATATTATTAAAGTAAGCGATGACCCAAGCATATTGAGCAGATCCTAACTCTTTGTAAGCAATAACATCTAACCTATTCTCTTCGTGTGCAGGTACATCATAGTAATGCACTTCACAATTGCTGCTGAATGGATTCTGCGTTTCCAGTGCAACAAATCTGCTTTCTGCATCAGATGCATTATGCGTAACTTGTCGAAGATTTTGATATCTGCTTATATGGCCGTAATCAACACAGTGTCCATATGCAATCCCTGTATATGGAATCACTGCATATGGTTTCAATGTGTTATATGTTTTTGCGTCTACTATCACGCTATCAACTCCTTATTATAACTTCATCCGATAAGTGGAAGACTTCGTACACTATCATGAGTAAGAGCTTGTTCAGATATCTCTGTAATTGATAGCGTAAGTTCGCAATGTGCATACCAACCATCAGATAGTATTGGTCCGTCCCACTTGACAGATACGTCTTCCATGATACCGTGAATCAATGAACTTCCTGCTACATAGAGTGTAACTAACGGAGTTACTACACATGATCCATTGAAATTGACATAACATTGAGCTTGACAGAATCGTATTAACTCATTAGCCTTTCCATCACTTTCATCTCCAGTCCACATCTGACGATGAAAATCAAACTTATAACTATTTGATCTTGGACCTGAAGAATGATAGACATACCATGGTTCATATTGAAAAAGCAACTCTGTCATCTGATTGTAGTTTGCTTTACGACTATCTTCCACTTCTTCCGGATAAACTGGAAAATCAATTGATTCATTTGATAAACTCGAATACAGCGTAACTTCTCCCCATGGTATATTAAAATACTGAAATGTATCTACTGTTTGAACATATACACTATCAATTATTTGACTACTTTTGATAGTAGAATATTCGTTGAAGATTGCAGGGTCAATTGTATGAGGAGGAGTTGTTAGTCCGTTTATTGCCTCTTCATATGTTCTCCTACCTATAGGAAGACCATCCCCTATGATATCTGTTGAAGAAGGTACTTCTATTGTGTCAGGTATCTTCAATGTGTTCGGAAGAGTGCTCAAATTTGATAGTACTTTCCACCCAGATTCACTCATCAATGATGCTGTCTCAAAAACATCAGTAGAATCTGTTAATGTATTCAGTATAGTTGATTTTCTTTGCCATGTAACATCTTCTGAATCAGCTATTGTTTGAGATTGTAGTTGATAGAATTGTTTACCAACATTTGGATGCCATTGCAGATTATTGCCTGCAAGAAGATACTGCGTGTTATTGTATCCAATAATATCTGATATATCAGATAATTTTGTAGATTCCTTTATTTTCAAGTACTGTGGCATTATATTCTCACCTCGCCAACTTGAACTTCAAGAAGACGTAGATATTTTATCACATGAGGCTCTCCAAATATAGTAGGAGGTCTCAGATCTAATGTCTCGTCTTCCGTTCTAAGATATCTAGAATCAGGAGTTACTTTCTTCAACCATTCTTGAGATATTTGATAACAAGCAGATGAAAGTGATGATGAAAATATCCCGTAGTCTACCTCTATGTTGAGCATATCTGCCAGATCTTGTATGTCATATCCATCGGAATTAACAGATATTACAGATCCTAGCATGTAAGAATACACCCAATCAGGAAATACGTATTCATCTACCTGAGGCTGTTTGCACTCATTTATGTAATACATGATAGCTTTCACCAGATTTTCGTAAGGCAATTTGAGTGAGTCATCTACTAAAGGATAGTAATCGTAGAAGTATCCAGTACCATCTTCTTTGATGAATGCATCACACATCTCTTCATCTGAAATAAGATGATATGGATAGTTCGGCAAGTAACCCTGCTGTATGAGATTAACTTTTATTGTGTCATGCATCATGCTCATGTTAGATTACCACCCCTTTGAAACAATGGAAGCCACCTGTCTGCCAGCAATCAAGCTGAGTGCCGAGAGGTAATCCTGTTACCGATTGTATCAATTCTGCATCCGTTAAGAATGATATCACGCCTTCGGTATAATCATTAGAATCATAAGCAGATGTAGCATCTGTTAAAGCTGAAAAGCTTGTATTCATCACCATGTACCCTTGTGGGCTCGTTGTAGCATAAGCGTTTACAAAGGATCCAGTTATCTTGATCTGCTTAGTCAGTCTAGATTTCGGATATTGCAACCCCGCACCTTGAGGAAGTGTAAATGTAGAGGTTATTATAGATTTACCTTCTTGTACATTACTTGTAGACTCATTCTTGACAAACATGCCCGCACCTACAATTGTCCCATCAGGTCCGAATGTGATACTATGTAACGCATACATGTAATGATTGTCGTTCGGCGCAGACGGGTTCCAGTAGTCTAAATCATCAGGGATAACAGGAGCATCAACTTCTGTAACAGTCATACTATCAACAAGTAAATTTGGTTGGTCATCTTCATATCTTTCATACCATAATGTCATGTTACTGATGGTCGACAGATAATCAATAACGTTTGCATCGTAATATAAGCAGCTTCTGTAAAGATTGATTACAGGAGTCCCACCAATATTACTGTCAATGCGTACTTTTTGACAGTCACTGATATTGATTACGGTGTTTTCATCAGCAGATCCGTTGATATGAATGTATACAGATGTGTTGAATCTACTGTCGATATTGTAGATATTGATTTCTGGATTGTCTTCTGCAGCTTCTGCACTCAAATCAATTGTGATATTGATAACATTTGGATTATCAGCATTAGCAATCTGATTAGCATTTGGAAATGCCACTCTGCTGTTTACATATTCATCTAAATTAGCTTGAATTTCCTCAGCAGTTGTGCCTTGTGCAGTTTCAAAGTCTTCTCCTAACTGATAAGCAAGTACTCCAGATCTCAGCAATGCATAATCTAAAAGAATCAGATGACCTGTTTCATCTCTAAATACATATCCATTATCTAGAGCTGTTTCAGGTACATTGTAGAATCCTCCGATGATCTCTTCCTGAGCAAGAGGAAACTCAGCAGTTACTTGAACAGGACTTGAGTACTCTCTGTTACCAGTAGTAGATACCTTGAAGTAGTATCGTGTATATGTATCTTCCCCTGTTATCACATGAATCATGAAGTAATCTACATTCAGCTGTCCTCTGAATCCTGCCGACAAATCAAAGTACTGACCATAGTTATCAGGATCTGCTGTATCTACTACAAGATCACCCTCAGTGTTGTCCCAAGTATCTCTCTGTATCTCAATCCCTGTTAGATCAGAAGGTACTTGATCGCTGTTGTCTACTTTAGACGCATACGTATATGCTGATATGATTCCTGGGAGTACAACATACATTGTTGACGGAGGCTGAGTACCTGTATAGTTCTCAGACATTGTGTTATCTTGACGTACAAGGATGTAGTCTCCAACTTTCCAGTTATTGTTAAGTGTAGGAAGTTCGGATCTATCATTCAAAATATCAATGAATCCTACTTGTTTGCCTGCCGGCATACGATAGATATTGTTGATCTGTTCTTGAACTTCTTTAATATGATTCGTATAATTTCGGTCAACAGTACCGGGTGTACCTTGAGAATAATTAGCAAGAGGAAGTTCTAACTTCTTATCTGCATAATGCTGATACGTTCCCGCTGTATTCGTCATTCCATCTACATTCTGATGTGGCATGATAAGTACAGTCCTACCATCTGTCTGAGCAGCAAATGTTGCCTCTTTATAAGATGATGTTGCACCATCCACAGCTTGTGGGTTAGCATCCCAGACCATAAGAGATCCGGTGGAATCGCACCATGTATCCATCCTAGTAGTATCATCAGTACCCTTACCTGCGAACGTGTAGAGCTTCCTTGGATCTAATCCTGTCTTAGTGACATAGATATCGGATAGCAGCTTTTCGATGTTTCCAACACGTTCTGCAGATACATTCTGTACCTTTGCAGGATAATTCTGAACGATTGAGCTAACCGAACCATTTACAAAGTTAAAATCAGCTAATTTCAAATGAGCTGTGACTTGATCTTGCTGTGTAGGTACATCAATTGGAAGCTTAAATTCATCTTGAGGCAAGATTACAAGCTGAATACCTTCATAGATTTCATTAGAATCATATGTTCTTAATGTTCCTGCTACCGTAGATTCGGTAGCATACATTGCTCTTAAACCTACGCTTAGACGACCCTTCAGCGGTGGGAGACCTTCCAATTGAGCTTGTGCATTTATCTCAAGCAGATCTACTGTTACAGGTACAAGAGATTGTATGAATACACCATCTACGATTCCCCATCCTTCTGCTATTTGAAGTGTAGATGATGAAGCTATTTGACCTGCCCCATCTGTCAACACACCAACTTCAAAATCTCTTTCAGAATGTACGTATGACGGTCCACACATATATTGAATAGTTTCATTAGTCCCAACAGTTTCACGAGACTTCAGATTCCATTCAGTCATTAGCTGTCCATTTTTAGTATCGTTTGCTACAGGCCATAAGTTGGTACTGTTAGCATTGAAAACATTAAAATTCAAAATCTATCACCTCTTTCTAAGAGCTTCATCTACTATGGATTGAAACGTTTGATAGTAGTATGTAAGGTCTATCATACTACTTTTATATATTAACGATTTAATCATCATGTTGATTTCACTAATCCAGTTGCTAGCGCTTCAAGTGCATCTGGTAATGACGTACCACTTCCAGCTTTATTATTCTGCTGCATGATTGCATTTACTACAAGCAAGATCTGTGACAACAATGCGTTTGTTTGAATCGTAGGATCAAGTAGATCAACACTATTCTTTGTAAGTGCTTCTGCGAGTGCATAAACAGCATCAGATGATTTACCTACCTCTTCTCTTTGTACTCTAGATACATCCGTATGATCATATGCTGCTGAGTAAGCTGTGTGTTTGACGAAATAATCCACCCATGCATCATAAAATTCTGTTTCTTTTGCATAGATTGTATCAAGCATTTCGTTAGCATACGTTTGTAGATCAATCATCTCCACAGCATGCTCATTCAGTTCTACTAGATAAGCTTCAGTATTGTCCCAGAATAATTCCTCTCTTTGATATCGTTCTGCTTGTTTTCTAGCAGCTTCATTTGCTTCTCCTGACTGAAACCTGGCCTTAACAGCTTCTTCTGTATATCCCGCATCTTTAAGAGCTTTCTCAAAATCAGCGATTCCGAAGTTCTTAGCAGTAGCTTTCCACTCTTGATAAGTACCGTCTTCGATATATCTCTGCATGTAATCTTCATCCAGCATTCTATCTATGTTAGCCTTATTACGTGCTTTAGCTGCATCCGTAGAATTTTGTGCTACATTACCCATGGAAGCTCCAACAGCTTGACCTGATGGTACAGACGATGATAAGTATGTCGCTATTGATTTTCCTACGGATGCTCCCCAACTATATACAGATGACGGACTTTCTACTTTTGATTGGTTCATTCCTGTTTTGATAGCATCAAAAGCTGACTGCTTTATTCCATAGAATACATCTGGATCTGCAAGTGATCCTAGTCCTGAACTTATAGATGTCAATGCACCGACAACATCTAAGAATGCATCCGGTGAATTATATTTCGATGTTCCACCTAGTAGTGTTATGATATCAGGTGTAAGATTCAGATCACGATTTCGTGTGATTAGGTTTGCAAGTTCAGCTTGATTACCTTCACCCACTTTACCTGCTTCAAGAACCCCTTTGATGTCCGCTGTAAGTTCTTTTGCATCATCAGCAGTAGAAACTACATCTACTAGTTTTCCTATTAGCTTGAACGGATTCAATATCGTCATGATATTGTCGATGGTATGACGAATACCTTCCAGGAACTTAAGCGCATCACCCTTCAGGTTCACAGCATATTCTGCATCCATGAGCTCCCGAGCGATCTGCTCATCCCACATGTGCTGTTGAATCGCTCTCGCTACTTCATTATCCATCACATATGATAGACCTTCATCAATCAGATACTTGTTGATCTGCTGCATTCTGAGCTGCTCTTGATTGGTAGTAGTCTCCCCAGATGCAAGTAACTTGAGATTTTCTTCAAGTGAGGCTGTAGATGTATTCATGTTAGAGATTGCATCAGCTAACTTGTTGAAATCAATCCTTGCAAATGCATCCATTGATACTCCGAAGATACTAGAAAGTCCTTCTGCAACTTCCATGTAGTTATCTTCAGACATCTTCTGCATATCACCAAGATTCTTGAACAGCTCAGAGAATACGGCTTGAGGATTCTTAGCAAGTTGTTGCAAGAATTCTGTGTTTGATGCATTGATACCTGCAAGTGATCTCAGAGCAACTAACTCCGAAGAATTTCCGCCAGTAGCAGCTTTATAAACTGCATCTGTCAATGAACTCGCAAGATCAGGTGCAACTCCTCCTACATAACTAGAGATAGCTGTAAGTACTCCGCTAATTTGAGCAGAGTTATTTGTCCCTGCAGCCTGTGCTATCTGCGTAGCTTGTTCAAATAACTTCTGTGCATCTTGTAGCCCTGTGGTGACACCATTAGATAGTACACGTGATGAGTAGAGAACATTACTTGCAAAAGCTTGCAGCTGTTCATTAGCATATTCAAGAGCAGATGCTTGATCCATGCCAGCTTGTGTTGCATTTGCTACAATAGATGCATAGCTTGATGCATAGTTGTAAAAATCCTGATTAGGGATTGCAGCACCAAGTACGGTTGCTTGATAAGCAAATTCCTCAGCTGCTTTACCCGATAACCCAGATTCCAGCACCTTTGCAAGTGACTCTGTAACATCTACAGATGATACGACAGAAGAAAGTCCCTCATCTCGTAGTCTCTGTGAAAACGAAGCTAAGAGATCTTGCAGATCTGACTTTGTATACCCCTGTGTACCATTGATCAGACGTACATTCTTGTCCCACGCCTCATATACCTCTTGAGCAGACTCTTTCAGTATCTCAAATGGTTCACGTATGATAGATTCTACATCTTCTTCAAATCTCTTATTTGCAAGCTCTAAATTTCTTTCAGATTCATCGTTTGCCTTATCGAATGCAGCACCAAGAGATTTACCAAACTCAGCTGCGTTTTCAAGTGCAGGCGCGAATGTCCATTGAAGGACCTTTACAACAGCTTCAGATGCTGCATCTATTGCAAACAGTGCTGCACCTGCGATTGCAGCTTGTGGACCTAATTTGGATAACGGACCAAGAGCTGCTTTAACCCCTTGGCCTAATCCTGATAACACTTTACTAGCACCCGCTGCATTGGCTGCTGTGCTACCGGCTTTGCCAGCCATACCTGCAATGTCATCAGCTTTAGATCCAGCATTCTTCATCATATCGCCCACAGTATCTGCAGCTTTATCTTTCATCTTATCTGCAGCAGCATCTTTTGCTTGATTCTTGAGCTCTTCGCTAAATCCGGATGTCTTTGAGCTTGATTCAAATGTAGTACCGGATTGTGTTCTAGAAGCACGAGCCTCTTGAGAACGTTTCATTGACTCATCAAATTTAGACCAATCCGAACCGGTCTTCTCAGAATATGCTGACTTAAAAGCTTCCGCAGCTTGGCTCATCTGACTCTGAACTTTATCCATCTGACCTTTGATAAAGTTATTGTTTTTCAGAGCATCTGTTGCCATCTTCCCAAGCTCTTGACCTAATGATTTCGGAATATCTTGAACAGATACACCGATATCATCTGCAAACTGATTCATGATAGCTTTGATTCTATCATCAAAATCAGATCCTACAAGCCCGTCTTTCATTTGTTTCCAGAAAGCATCTTCCATCTCATCAAAGAACTTACCATTCTCAGATGACGAATTCTTACCAGATTTGCTGCTTGAATTCTTATAAGAACTTTCTTTGTTCTGCTTATTACGAAAATCATCTCGTGACTGCATTCGGTCTTTTACAGATTGCTGAGATGCGCTTCTAGATTCTTTGAGCATATCTTCAAGCACTTGAGCTATATGTCTAAGTTGTTCTAACTCAGGTGAAGTGTTAGATGCACCTGCTCCGGAATTATTATTCTGATTGTTACTGTTGTTAGTAGCATCATTATCAAATATGCTTGGCATCTATACAATTTCACCTCCTCTATTTCATTATGTTCAATAGTTCCTCTACTAATAATTAAGGATGAGAACTATGTCTCATCCTCTTGTTCAACTCTATTTATGCGACTTTCGTTCAAGTGCTGCTTTGCGTTCTTTCAATTCCTTTTCAAATGATTTGACGAATTTCTTCCTCATGAATATCGGCTGATTCATAAGCCATTCAGACGAAAGAGCCCCTTCTGATGCACGACTTACAAATACACATTCATCAATTATGTTTTCGTACATCTTCTGTCTTACTTCTAGCTGTGTTCTCGGCTTTCCGTCTACCCAGATCTTCTTTCCAGGTTCGTAAATTGACCAAGGTTGGGCGAAAAAATCTGTCATCTACCAGTGCAATGAATGTAGCATCTGTATTATGACAATTTGGACATGTACATCTTCCGCCAGCTCTTAAACCATAATCTGTAAGTTCATTGATTCTGTCTTTCAAGATGATGAAATCTGCAGATGACATTTCTTTTTCAAGTTTCAATCGGATTTCGATAGGAGACATATTCAACTTTCCTGATATGCTCTTGATCATGTAACAGTCTCTTGACAGTTCTCTGTTGATCATCCCATTTGGTCTTTGGAATGCAGAATCTTTGTATGCCTGAATTGCTTCACCAATTGTAAGCATCTTAATCTCAATATCTCCGTTGAACTCAAGAAATTCATCCCTTTTGATTAAGAAGTTGTTCTTGAATCCTTCCGGAAGCGGTTTACAGTTGATCATCTGAAAATCAACGTTGTACTCTCCATACTGTCTACCACATTTAGGGCAGAAGATACTATTTGTAGTATAATACGGTCCGTAATTAAGTATTCTCAAACATCTAAGCAACCAACTGTAGTCGATCTCTAAAAGATTCTTGAAATCAATCTGCTCCTTTACAGACTGTGGTAAGATCTTGTCAATCATTACTTGATCAAAATCTTCCGATGTTACAAAATCAAGCTCAGAAACAGTTGGAATTGCTTGAAGCGTGAGTTCACCAGGGATTCCAATTTTCTGAGCCGCATAGTATTCTTTTCCCAATAATTCAATCTTTTCTGATATTGCCATGACGATATTCAACCTCCAAAACGTTTTTGACTGTTTCATTTACTATGATTATATAAGGTGATTATCGTCAAAATAAAAAGAGCTCATCTCTGAGCTCCTATCACTCTACATCGGGTGAGTATTGTTTGCTTAACACCTCTATACTCCTGATGATCCTTTACAGTACCTGTAAGCGATGCCCATTCCGGAGAATCTCCGAACCATCTAGAAGAATACCACATGTAAACGTTGCCGTCAGATCCATTGATCTTATACAGATACGTACATCCATACATATTAGACCATTCAGAAACTTTAATTACGGAAGTTACATCTACAGTTAACTTTTCTCCCACATTGCCTACATATTCGGATGATTCCTCTAATTTTTTAGCTGCTTCAGCTGCTTTCTTATACTCAAGATCTCTGAGATACCTAAAGTATGTAGGAATAAGAGATACAAGTACTCCAATATTCTTAGTAGACACATATTCACTAGATGCAACAGCTTTCAAGTTGTGCATGTAGTTATCATCATCGGTTACATCAAGATTACGAATGTATGCTAACGCATTTTCAGCAGTATCTTTACAGCGATCTTCTGCTTCTTTGGGAATGTGAAACAGAGTTGAATGCAAATTGTCTAACACTTCTAGTTTTGTAGGTTTATCATCAGAATGATACGAATGATATCCTCGGCATTCCACATCATATGCAGCTAATTCGACTACGTACTCTGTAGGATAGCAGGGTTCAATGGATGCACCTCTTGTAACTCCGTCGTACTCCTCTACATCATGAATGTACTGCTCCATGTAAGCAGCGAGCTCTGCATCAAGACCGCCTGTATAATCTTTCAAGCAAGTTTTACCAACTTGTTTATATCCATGATCCGGATGGTATATGATGATAGTAGATTTACGACGTCTCTTTGTATTGCAATGATCACAAGTTGCATCGCTGTGATAAAATCTTTCAGGAACATTTGGATGATTAGTCTGATCAATGAGATGAATGACATTCATCTCATCCATATGATCGATTACACCTACGATAGACCAACCTTCTTCGCAAATAGCTACTCCTGATACATCAACAATGACAAATCTTGCTGTAAAGGTGAAATCATTTTCATCTTTGACTTCTCTGAATTCTTCTCCTACTTCTTCATAATGAAATTCGCAAGAATATTTCTCGCATTTCTTTCTGATTTTCTCAAGCTTCTTATTAAGAGCTTCAAGATTCCCTTCATATATTGCGTATTGTGCCATATCATATACCTCCGTTCTCTTGAACTATTGATACTGAGTAAATGTTAAAGACGAAATGTTGCTATGTTGAAATTTCTAGAATACTTTGGTACTAGACCTATGGTTTCTAAGAAAGATTCTACTTCGTAGCTTGTATCGCCTAACCCTAATCTGATAGACCCTGATCTAAGAAGGATCAAAAGATCTCTAGCTTCTACAAGCTTTCCTACTCGAACCCACTCCATGTGTTTGTCTATGATCTTATACCGAATAAGTTTCTTTGCTAACATTGTAAAATACCTCCTCTTGGATTATTGATATGTCGTATTTACAATTATATATTAGCATAGATCACACAAGATGTCAATATTGTGTGATAAACTTAATCATTTCTTAATATTTACAGTTCCTACAGATGATGCCTCTACAACCCGATATCTAGCTGATGATCCGATACGTTCAAAATGATTGATAGCATCCACAGCAGCTTTCTTAGAAGTGAAGCAGTCATCCTGATCGAACTCTCCTCCATACTTAGCAGTCTTCCCATATCTAAGACAGATTATGGTCATATTCAATGACAGATATTTCTTAAGAATCACATACAACTTATTCATCTGAAATTTGTCAACCTCTTCTTACAATTGAAATAAGTGCTCTGTACGCTTGTAGGCTTGATCCCCCACAACTGAGCTGTCTTGTTCTTACCTTTAGTGTCTCTATCAAGTATGAACAACTTACACTTATCAGCTGTCCATACACGCCTTCCGCCTTCTACTCTACGAAGTTTATCGTTTTCTTGAGCAATAACATCTACCACCAACGCTGAATCAGAGGAAGATTTAGCAACAGCAGCCTTTGTATCCTTATCAGCATCCTTAAGAAGTTCTTCTACCATATTAGAAATATCAATGGCTGATACAGTGTTAGATTTCTTTCTCTCATCTTCTAATATCATATCAACACGATGCTTTACAATTCCCTCTATCACAGATGTTAACTGATCAAAGGTGTACGAAAGTTCTTTATCCTGTATGTAATCTTTCATACCATTTGAAATGAGAACACCATGTTCAATCTGTTTCATCACTGATTCTGATAATGAGTACTTATACTCTATGAGATTCTCCTTAGGAATAGGCTGAAGCATATTGCACAATGCAATCTGTTCTACTCCATCATACCCTCTTACTGGAATGTTGATTGAAAGTTTTTTTTTGCGTTTGAGTTGATAACGGAATTACACTGACGTTAGGACTAGTGACGTTTCCTTCATCTGAACTAAATATGACAAACATTCTATTTCCTCTTTGGAGATGATCTGTTGACGAATGTTTATCTTTTATCGAAAGATCTAATCCGTACCATACAGACCCTCTGGTGTACCTGCAAGTTACTTCCATGTGTAGACCTCCTAATGAACTTCAATTCCTTCATCTTCTGTAGTTACAACCGACCATTCATAGTCCATTCCATCTAGCTGCTTCTGCAACCTTGACATCAAAGATTTAGCCCCACGCTCTTTATCGTACACGTAATACTTTGAAACACTCTTAGCATCTTGAGTAAGCTTAGAATGACCCTGGAGATGATAAGTGATAGCCCCTGTTCTCTTATGAACTGCTTTTACAATGTATGCCATAAATGACTACCTCCCGTATGATTTAATATGAATACATATATATTAACGATTCACCATAAAATAAGAGATTGACTACTCGTCAATCTCTCCTAATGATACAATGTTAACTAATTCGGCGTCTACACGAGTTACTTGAAAAAGAAATCCGCCATATGTTGTCAGCATGTTATGTATCACTTTTCCAAATACAACGTCTTCGTTTCTTGATACTATGTTCCCATATTTCAAAACTTCAAAATACATCTCTTCCATCTGCCATATCCCCTAATCTCTCATATACTGTTTCGTCTGCTTGATCTGGACATACGCAACTCTGTCGATTATACGACTATATACACGTGTTCCTACAGAATCAAATACCCTGATAACATCTTCACCCTGTGCAGTCTTATCAAATACGATATTCATAGGTCCTAAGTATGACTGATCGTGTATCGTATCAAATCCAGCACCGTCATATTCAAATGGACGAATGTTAGAGATATCTCCGATAGTTATTTGAATATCAGAATTGAAATCTTTTTCAAATTCTACATGTACATGCTCAGTCCTACCATCAGGATAATTAATTTCAATACGACTATTAAGATCGCAGATATATGCGTTCTCTGTATCACTGGAATAATAGATTGGATATCCAGCTCTGTTAGATCTCTCATGATCTAAAGATGTGCTATAAGGAAATAATCTAAAAGCTATTTGAAGAGCTTCTTCATGATTTGTGCATTTTATCATATTTGATACCTCCTATCGTTGTACATATAATAACGATGCTGATACAGAACAAACTAGAAATTGAACATATCTACTATGTTGTCATACACCGCTTTCTTCCAATTGAATGGAAGACTTGAGTTCTTATGGTCTCGTTCCATATCTCTGACGTTTTCTAACATGTCAAACAAAGGATTCATCACGCTTGAAGCTATAACGGAATCAATCACATCGTGGTATTTCATATATCTTCGTACAACTACCGCAGATTGACATATCCATTCGTATTCTTCAAACTTATCATAGTCATAGCCGAAATAAAAATCTAACGAACTTGCTGCACTTGAATTTCCTACATACGCCTCATACATGAGATTGATATACTTGCTCTCTACTTCACTGTCAGACCAACTAAGACCAAGCCCTAACCGTTTGAAGTAATCAGTGCACCTTTTCAGCTCTTCCTGACAAAGTACAACAGAATAATGTGTATGACATTTGACAACTTTTCCTTTAGGAACTACTTCATATACATTTTCATAATCCCATGAATCTCTAACACGATTTGTCATATACAGTACATCTGACATATTTGGAAACAGATCAGAAGATTGATACTTCGATAATATGTTTTTCCGAATATCATAGTGATTACCGATTATAGTATCACCCTCATCGAATATCCTATTATCATGATGAAACATCAACACTGTCAAACACCTCCCTGATGACTAAATCTCGAATAAGGCAGTCCCATCCAAACTGTAGCCTCCACTGATCTTTAGCTGCCTTCTCTGCTGAAGCATATTGGCAACCTATAACAGTGGTGAATACACGTTCAGCAGAATCATTTTTACGAATAATAGTAGCTTCGACTCTAAACGCTCGAGGTTTTTGATCGAAGATTCTATGACCTGGATATCTTAATCGGAAATCTGAATCTGCAGCAGCCTGCGCATCTATAAAATCTAATTCCTGACCAATAGTTCGGTCATTTTGATATACTGAATACTTTCCGGTATATCCGTCTCTAACAAACTGATAATCTAGATATTCAAAAACATCTGTCATAATTTACTTATCCTCCAATATAGCATAATAACCATATAAGCAACTATCACCACAATCCCATGTATCATAATATACACCATCTACTACACAAACTACATGGTTAGCGAGATTGCAGAAATACTTTCCCTTCTTATGATCTTTAGCAAACTGAGAAACTGTAGGTCTCTTAGATCCTCTTCTATTACTGATCCCTACATATGTGAATCCATTATCTATGAGATACTTTTCATATACAGGTCTACAAGAAAAGTCATCCTGTAATTCTCTTGCATAAGGAATAAGGTCATCAAATACACCTAACCAAGATCTATCCATTATCATTGTCAATGCTCTGATAACACAATCTCCATGATTATCTTTCAGATCTTTCTTATTTGGTTGATAGTATCTATACATTCGGTACCTCCTCTTGGAATATTGACACATTTGTACACATGCATTAACGATTCTGCACATGGATATATGAATCAAAATTATCTTAAGTTATAAAGTATTGTATCAAAATGATCATAAAATGTAGCAATATCTACATAACATATAATAGAAGATTTCTCTACGTATAGACCCGAAGGTTTATAGCAATCTAAATAATCCGCTCTAAGGTATACTAAACCTGTATCCGCAAAATCTGTTCGTATGATTGTCAATATGTCACCTTTATGTATATCTAAGATGACTTTATTTTCAGACTCTGTTGAATTCTCATGAAATATTGCAGCTACTACAGGACTAGTACATATTGCTCTTACATCAATCCACAACTCCTCCTCTTTTGAAGTTGTAGCATGTTTGCAAGTATCATATGCATAGTGATGATGATTGTATCCATAGTCTGATGGATTTTCCGGTACGTGAAACTCCTGTAAGCACTCCAAATTGCAACTCAATCCGTACGATAATCCACTATTAGACACTCGGCTGTGCACGCAATCTTTACAGAATGTTGTAGTTACGTATTCTTGTATTGATGCATATAGATCATTGAAGTCTTCTTCTGTCAAATATATCAATTGCCCTATAGAGGTTTCAATCTTAGCATGTACTGGATATCCTCTAACAAGTTCAGGATCACCAATTTCAGGTGGCTTTATAGTAAAACTCATACCAACTCCTCCTTTCGCATAGTATAACGATTTGATGTAGACCATTGAATACAAATTTTTCTTATACATCATACTGAAATAACCACCTTTCGTGTTATTTAATAACGGCAAAGTTACATAAAAATAGAGTGCTGTCACATATCAGCAACAGCACTCTAGTTGTTTGATAAATTTTATACAGATGTTACTTCTGAAGAAGCAAGGTAGATAACTCGAGAGATGACGAGCGGAAGTGATACCTTAACTACTTCTCCACCCGTTTGATTCATATTACCGTTGTTTAAGGCGCCGATCCACGTGCCAGGACATTTTATAACGTCCCTAGGATTTCCTTGGCCATCATAACGAATGAAGTAAACTTGCTTCATATATTGCGATGGCAATCCCATCTTCTCTGTATCTGGATCGTAGACGAGCTTTCTCCAAGCTCTCAAGTTGTCAAGCACGCTAGGTGAGCAATAACAATTCAATGTCCATGTAACATCTGCGAAGTTCACCTTACTCGGGAACTTGATAAGTCCATTACCATAATGAACAACGATGCTATCTTGCTGTTCTTCAATAGCTCCAATTTCATCTGTTGATAGTGTTAGAAGTTCACTAAATTCTGTTGGGGCACTTCCATCCATATTATAAATACGGATTTCGAAATTGTTGGTAGTTAATGGTACATAATTATCCACCCCCAACATGTGGTTGGTTCCCATGGCCAAAGGTGTAAACATATTCGTATCATCCTTTCTTGTAATTTATATAATGATATAAGATGAGAGATATTGATATAAATTATTTCTTTTATATAATACTAGATAGAATCGTTATAATTTTTATCAAATACTAATGTGTACCAGAAAGGAGTTATGTATGAAGTTACTATCATTAAGAGAAAATGCAACCACCAAAAATCAAACTTCATTGAAAGATTACATGAATTATATATTTCCGGAAGATGAAGTTCTGTGCGATGAACAGATTCCTGAAGACGTTCAGATAGACAGATGTATTAAATTCAATGTTCCGTACAGTAAAAACAGATATAGACCTGACGCACGGATAGAATCAAAATCATTGATTGTTGAATTTGAAGGTGTTCAGCATTTTCAAAATGTATCCACTATATACAAAGATGATGTGAGAGACGATTATCTTACAAGCATTGGATATAAAGTAGTCAGAATTCCATTTTATGTTCAGCTTACAATAGATATGATTAAATTCTATTTTGATGTAGACGTAGAATATGGTTGTGAAGTAAAATCAGGATTCTACTCCCTTACATCAGATCCTACAGCGTTAAATCCTAATTGTCCTGCAAGCTTCTCTATACTTGGATATCAAAAATTCCTAAATAGCTTCAGAACGTATCCTGAATCTACCAAACAAGAGATAATTGAGAGTTTACGTGATCAGCAGATAAATCATCCAGGAATATTAGTGCTACCAAATTTCTTAGCCGTAGATCAGATACTTATAGAATCTAGGTGTTTCTTAGATGAAAAACATATGTTTATGCCATTCCTTCCTCGAACAGTATTTGAACCTGACGGTTTATATGAAATTCATGAAGATGGGAGCATTGAGCATTGGACATAACTAATAGATCATATACATTTGCAAAACGATACATACAATCACACTGTAATTCAGCAGGGATGATTCAAATAGACGGAATATGGTTTGATAATCATTCAACGTCAACTACGTTAATAGACAATGATTACAAAAATATGCAATACGAAAAATATTGTAAACACAAGAGAATCATTGCAAATAAAAATAGATTCAAATATATTCAAATACTCCCATGGGATGATATATCAAAAATACAGATTAGAAAACCTAGCATTCAAGTATCTGCACATGATTGCGAAATCTACAAACTAAATCCATCTGTAGGAAGACGGTTCGTTGAAAAATACGATGTATATGGAAATTATAGAGGACAAGTTCTATTCCTAGGACTTGTCCTTAAAGGAGAGCTTGTACAAATGATGTCATTCAAAAAAGCTTCTTCTAGATCAAAATATGATGTTCAGATTGCAAGTATGTGCACTAAGAGAGATTATCAGATTTATGGAGGATTTGTCAAGCTATTCAGGTTTGCAACAGAGTGCTATGAACTCTACAATATTGTTGCATACAATGATCTTTCTAAATTCTCAGGTGAAATATTTGAATATATGAATATGAAATTAGACCACATCAACCCTCCACAGCTAATATGGTATAATGAGGCTACAGGTAAGCATATAGCAGATTCTACAAAGTATCTGTATCATAAAACAAAAGAAGATATGATCAATGAATCATATCTTCCTATCTATACTTGTGGTTCTTCTGTGTATGTGTATGGTTGAGTAGATGTGGTAGTATATTATTCATCGTTCAACTGTGCTGTACGAGCTTTTATTATGGTTAGAGATTCACGAAAATCAAAACCAGATACATGTGTCCCGTCATTGACATTGTCTAACCAATTCATATATTCTTTCATTACTTCATCGCAAATATCATATGAATCTTGTATAACATCGAACTTTTCGCCGCTTGTAGTTCTTATCACGATAGTGCAACGCATGTTAGTTGTATGAATTGACTGTACGCTTACAATTTGAGACAACTGTATCACATATCTATTACCTACTATTGATTTGAAAGTTACGTATGCCATATATGATTCCATCAATCCTATCCCTTTCTACTATTCTGCAAGTTTAGGTGTAAGTTTCAATTGTAGTTCTTGGCACCTCTTCTGAGCTTCTTCATAGCTTGAAAATAAGATATTACCGAAGGCAACACCTTCATAACAAGAATAAGATGATCCATCGTCTTCTTCTAGCCAGATATCTATACCATCCTGGTTGATCTCAATGTGATCTACCTTGAGCTGACTTTGTATTACTCCTTCCGAATCATCTACTACATAACAAATATCTCCAGGACAACAAGGTATTTCTCGTATATGTCCCTTATCAGCACGTTCTTTGATCCATGCGATAACAGCTATGCTATCTGTATATGCCGAATCAATAGAATCAAGTACATCTGAGATTGAATTGAATAAATTAAACTTTTTGTCATCATCTTTATACTGATCAGCATATCCTCTAGCCAGTGACGATAATCCTGATAAATCACCCATTATCTCTATCCTCCCGCTAATCTGCTTCACGTGAAATTGGTTGAAAATTTAAAACCATACATGAATGATAATTTTGATCAAATCTACTTTCAGCTACGATTTTATCTTGAAATGATATAATATCATTCAATGTAGGCGGGTTATGCGTAAATACAGCCCCATAACTTGTAAGAGCAGTTGTAGTTTCTGACTGCACTTGACATAAGACCCAATAGTTATATCCATATTCCGTACTCATTTATCTACCTCTTGCTTTATCAACTTTCTGTGAATACTCTAACACATCTACGATTTTATCTCTCAACTCTTTAACCATAGAAGATTGGTTCAGCAGAGTTTTATCCTCTGTTACAGCATCTAATGCATAAGATAGCATTGTTGATACATCATTCAGACTCTCATACCGCTGTAACATTATCTGCTGTCTCTGGTCATCAACAAACAATTCTAAAGGTGTCATCTCAGATATCTTGTATCTAGTTCTAATTTCCTTAGGAATTGTTATTCTACCTAATTCATCTACTCGTCTTACAATACCTGTAGGTTTCATTATTTATCATTCCTTTCAAGCAACGTTGTTAAATCACATACATTATAACGATGGTGGAATACCATTTTATTTCGATCAATATCTTTTTGACTCAAATTGCATTGAAATGATCTACAAATTGCAGGCCTTACAGGATAGATGACACATTTCTGATTCGCTTCATCTCTAAATGGGCATCTCATGTCGATGAACATCTCCGCAGGTAAACTGTGCCTCATATCTTGAATATGATGTTTACGAACATACTTAATTATTTTAGATTTATCAGATTCAGATATAGGTATAAGATTAGAACAGCACCCGCCACAATTTGAACAAACTCCATTATCTGTTAAATCTTTTACACCTTTACAAGTCTCTAGATATCTCTCGATCGACAATATTTCATTCATCTTTGTCTCCTCATGTATAAATAGAGGGCTGATCATCAGCCCTCTGTACAAATGTATTAATTTACACCTGTTGACCCGAATCCTCCTCTGCTAGTTTCGTTCAGATGTTTAACCTTTTCAAAAACAAGATTAGGCTGTTTCTTCATTACACGAAACTGGCAAATACGATCATTCTTAGAGATGTGTGTATCTCGAAAAGCTATAACAGACATCATCCATTCATCTTCATCACCTGAATATGAATTATCAATAATTCCCATATGATTACCCTGTATGATTCCGAACTTCTTAAGTGTAGAAGATCTAGGTACAATATGCGCTTCATATCCATCAGGTAGGATCATACCTACACCTAATGGAATAAGTGCTTGATCTCCAGCTTTAAGATCAATGTCTATACCTGATCTCAAGTCGACCCAATCTCCGTTTTCAAGTTTCTGGATAGGTTCTATATCCCTGAAATATTTGATTTTAATTGACAAAGGATTTTCAAATGATTCCCAATTTGACATAATTACCTCCTAACTGCATCTGCTATATCCACAATTCTTGCAGATATTACACCCACCTTCAAACGATAAACGCTCTCCGCACTCTGGACAAATCGCTTCGTCATCAGGTAAAGTTTTATCCACATATTTTAACGATCCATGATCTTGAGATTGATCATTCATAGAAACTTTCAATGTAGACTGTATTTCATTATACATATCAAGTAAAGCATTCCCTACAGCCATTGGACAGCAAGATCCTTTAGACGTATCATGTTTTGTAGCTCTTCTAACAGCGTATGAAGGGCATACACCAGTAGAATCTAATTGGTCAATAATCTTATGGATAGACACACCAGATCTCGCAGATAATGATATCATACGTGAGAGTCCAACCATAAAGTTATTGCATCCGCCTGTGGAACCTTTGCTCAAGTATGTTTCTAGAAGCTCTCCTGTATCTTTGTCAAAGAATGCTTCACAATGAAGTGTTCCGCAACCTGTCATCAATTTACGTTTTCTTCCAATAGCTGTATCATCAACTTCTCGAACCTCACCACGTTTCAACTCAGCAGTGGATGATTCTGAATCATCAGATTTCGGTGTGAGGACTCCAAGACGTTTGCAATTATTTCGGAACAATGTAACACCTTTACATCCTTTAGACCATGCATACTGATACATTCCCTCAACGTCTTCAACCTTAAAATCTTCAGGCACATTTACCGTCGAGCTGATAGACGCATCGATATGTTTTTGCCAAGTCGCTTGCATATTCACTCGCTCATGATAGTCTAAATGCATTGCATCTACAAAGAAATCTGGCAAATTATCAGGATCACAATCTTTATGGACTTTGAGGTAGTCCTCTACAATCTTTGCATATACTGTGTAATACTTATCTTCTCCATAAAGCGATTCTGTTTTTCTTGTATATGAATAAGAAAATACTGGTTCAATTCCTCCTGAAATTCCTAACATTGTTGACAAAGTACCTGTAGGTGCAATAGTTAGTAGCTGTGAATTCCTTAAACCATATTTACTCACACATTGGAAAGTTTCTTCAGATGCGTTAGCTTCAAAAAATTGAGTATCTGTAACAGAATCCATATATTCAATATACGGAGAAGATTGTGCAGCAAGCTTAGCAGAAGCTAATATAGACGTATCAGCCATAATTTTTCCAATAGCGTCACAGATAGATATAGACTCAGCAGATCCATATCGTATTCCTAACTTAATAAGCATATCTGCAAGACCCATAATACCTAATCCAATTTGTCTCCACCGTGCTACACTTTCACGCTGCTCATGCAAAGGATGTAGTGGTAATCCCTCGTCCAACACATCATTTAATGCATTTACACAATCAATTACGCAACCTTCAAATCCATCATAATCAAATCTTGCAGAAGACGTAAACGGGTCTAAAACAAATTCGGAAAGATTAATAGATCCTAAGTTACAAGCACCACCCGCTGGAAGTGGCATTTCCCCACAATTATGCGCTACAACTCCAAGTAGTTCACATTGACTACCAGTAGGTCGTACTATGAAATTATGAACTCCTGGAACTATCATGTCATACACATCTGCTCGCTGAGTAACTCCATATACATTTTTAACAACATAAGATTCGTCATATCCATATTCATGATTTACATCGCATGAATATAACTTAGTAGATGGTTTTAAATCTTTTGCCATGATCCAATTTCTACCTTCTACATAAAATAAATGATCGGGAGTACAATTGATATAAGAATTATCCATAAACATAACTTTAACAAGCTGTACATTTTTGCGTGTTTTCCATACTTTTTCAGCTTTCATAGTCATCATATGCCCAGAAGAATCCATACAATATACTTCCGGTTTCTTACCTACAAGAGATTCGATAGACAGAAATTGTGTTTTGCCTTTAGAACAAACAGCTACTTGTGTATCACCTCTAAAGCATGGATTTGTACCGGCATATTTGAATCTCGGGTTATTAACCAATAGATTGTAATTAGATATTCTATCCCAGAAAAGCATTCCAGGCTCACCGTAATCCCAGTTTATCTCTGCAATAAGTCGCATCACATCACGAGCATTGACTAGTTTTTCAATGACCTCCCCTGTAGCTTCTCTAACATAGTGTAATTTGAATATTCTATCTTCTTTAACAGCTTCCATGAAATCATCTGTAACTCGTACAGAAATATTAGCTTTTGTGACTCGGTCTAAATCAGTTTTTACTTTTATGAATTCTATGATATCCGGATGATCTACTGACATTGATATCATTAATGCGCCTCTACGTCCATTTTGACCAATTAAGGCAGTTGTTAGCGAAAACAGATCCATAAACGATACAGCGCCAGAAGTTTGTTTAGCTGCATTCCTAACTTTTGCACCATTAGGAGCCAATTGTGAAATGTCAATACCACACCCGCCTCCGTAAGAATATGTGCGTGCAAGTTTTGCAGATGTTTCAAATATAGACTCAATACTGTCATCAGGTGATGTTAAAACATAGCAATTGCTATATGTAATCTTTCTCCCTTCGTTTGCTAACCCCCTATTTGCAAGTATCCTCCCTCCAAACAAAAATTTCTTTTCTTTCATAAGCTGTGCAACTCTAGGATCATTTCCGCTCACCCTACATAACCACTGTTCGAATGTTTCATCATTATACTGGTATTTCCTCTTCCAGATATCCTGACCAAGTTCATTGTCCTCACCTAACCAATCTTGTAATTCCAATATAGCTAACCTCCTTAAAATTCGTGATAAATTTAGATAAGGATCACTATACGCATAAGTATGTTCGGATATAATCTACAATACCGTAAATAAACTGAGTATTGGTTAATCGTCCGTCATTCACAGATGCACAGCTCCCGAATATTTTAATGATAGCATCATGATTTCCACTCAACATCATCTTATCGCAAGCATTACGAATACATCTTTCTACCTTAGAATATGTAGAATTGAATTCTTCAGCTACATGATTGTAAAGTTTTGTGAATGTATCAGAATCACCATTCTCAAGTATCATGCATATAGCATAACGAGCATAATGGTATCCTTTAAGAGCAGGACTAACTCCAAGTTCCTTCAGCACATCAGATACAATGATTTCATTTGATTTATACATAAATAAACCCTCCTTATGCAAATAATAACGATGCATACACAACTATGACAGTAGTAACTTTCCGGAATAAGTTACTACTGTCATAGTTGCAAAAGAAAGGAGGTAACCATAAGATGAAAAACCAACGTAATCATCAATAAGCTGCGGACCCTTACTGATGATCTATTTGTATTTAAGGTTTCGCAATATACAATCTTGAAAAATATTTCCTGAAGTCATGTTTAGAGAAAATGATTTAACACAAACAAAAGATCTAATCATTTAAGTTTCTCTTCTGTATATTCTCTAATTTCGCTTTCAGAAATATGACCAATTAATTCTAAATTGTTTAATACAGCACAATGTTCTGTATCATATGACATACCACCTTTGAGTCCTTGATCGATATATAATGTACCAGTATATACATCATACATAAAAGTAGATGAATCATATATCTGAATTGTAACATTTCTTGTACTTAATCCAGAATGATTATCATTTCTAAATATGTACATGCATACGCAAATCAAAAACAATACCGCAACGCATACTCGTAAAATGAAAACTTCGTGCTTTTTCCACATGACTTAAACCTCTCTATTTTATTTGCAGCACACCATATTCATCAACAGATATATTCACACAAGTAGGTGCAAGTAATCCTAACAGACACCATATACTGTCTAAATAGATGACTCCAGCTACAACCGCTGCAGCTGTAGCTATCCACATCACAGAATACATGATACAAACAACAATTTTCAATTTATCACTTCCTACCTTTCTGTAATTTACAATATCCATATTTACATCCTTGAACAAGTGTAACATATTGTCCTGTAATTGGATCTCGTACCATCTTTCTCGATTGATGATACTTGCACTTATGGTAACACATAATATAACGATTCAGACCATTAAATTCATATTTAATGGACTAAACTACAATCACACATAGATCAGTAGAAACCATCATTGCATCGTTATTAAATCTACATACCTTTTATTCATAATAATAAATTTAGTGAGGTAATAGATGTGGATAAACGAAAATGCGTGTGGTGTGGAAAAGAATTTACTCCTAGAAGTCCTAGACAAACATCGTGCGGTGATAAACATTATAGGCCATGTATTGACTGCGGTAAGCTTATAGAGGTTAAAGAATCTTATCAAAACTATATCAAGGCCGGTGGACGTAGATGTCCAGATTGTAGAAATAAAGCTATTAGACAAGCTCGAAAATCTAAATCATCTGAAGAGAAAAATCGCATATTAGAAAAGATGCGAGCAACATCACGTGCTAGATATGGAGTAGATAACCCTATGCAATGCTCAGAAATACAAGAACGCTCTAAACAAGGTGTAAGAAGGATATATGGAGTAGAAAATCTTTCTCAATCTCCTGAGATTCAACGACGCATACGAGAAAATAGTCGTAAAAGGTATGGAGTAGATCACTATTCTCAATCTCCTGAGATTCGAGAGCATATGATTAAAGGCATGATAGATAAATATGGAGATTCATGCCCTAATAGAGTTCCTGAGATTAGAGATAAAACTATACAAACAGTTAGAAATAGATACGGTGTAGACAATGTAGGACAGTCAGATGAAATCAAAGAACGTATGAAGAAAACTTGTCAAGAGAGGTATGGTGTAGATTATGCACTCCAGTCGGAAGAAATAAGGAATCAGATAAGGGAAACATGTAAATCAAAATATGGATGTTACGGAGCGCCTCCGAAATTGTTCCTTAAGAAGATGGAAGATGAAACATTCAGAATAAGGTACACCGAATTCATAGATGATACATCAAAATATATTGATATTCACTATGATGGACATGTATCACTCAATAAACTTGTAAAAGATTTAGAATTAGACTTCACAACTGTATATGACATAGTTGATAAACAGTGTATGTGGGATAAAGTATCTAAACAAATAAGTTCTATGGAAGTCGAAGTTATGGATTATTTGAAGTCATTAGATCCTGATATTATCATTATCACGCATGATAGAAATGTCATTCATCCGTATGAAATAGATATCTATCTGCCTGAATATCATTTAGGTATTGAATGCAATCCTACGTTTACACACAATTCTAGTTTCAAATCTTTTGGAAATACCGATCCTATCAAGTCATCTTATCATAAGATGAAAACGGATTTGTGCGAATCTAAGGGAGTTTTTCTGTTCCATATTTTTGGATATGAATGGACAAATAGAAAAGATATCATCTTATCCATGATTCGTAATATGCTCAAGAAGAATAAGAATAGAATATATGCGAGAAAATGTAGCATACGTACAGTAGATGATAAGATATGCGCTGAGTTCTTAAATCAAAATCATCGTCAGGGATATTGTAGGAGCTCAGTAAGATTAGGTCTATATTACGAAGATGAGATAGTTTCTCTCATGACATTTGGGCATACACGAATAGGTATAGGGAAGATGGTAAAAGACACTGATTCTACCTATGAATTATTGAGGTTTTGCAATAAGGTAAATATTTCAGTAGTAGGCGGTGCGTCTAAATTATTTAAGCATTTCTTATCTATAGTTGACTCAGATAAAATTGTAAGTTTTTCAGATAGATCGCATACTCAAGGTAGTTTATATAGAACTTTAGGCTTCCACGCAGTTAGTATATCAGATCCTGGGTATGTATGGGTGAATATTTATAATGATCAATGCTTAAATAGAACGCAATGTCAGAAAAATAATCTCACAAAACTCTTCAATGATGCTACAATTGACATTGAAAATAAAACTGAGAGGCAGATAATGGAAGAGCATGGATATGCAAGAGTTTACGATTCAGGAGTAATTAGATGGGAATACACATTGTAATATGAACAAAAAGATAAGGAGCTAGTCAATGTAACTAGCTCCTGTTTATTGTATTGATTTATACTCTATACTGGTCTAAGTCGACATTAGGTGGAAGTGCAATCAAGTCAACGGTTATATCATTTATCACACCGGGTACGGTAATATATATCTTACCTATTACAGAATTTGCATTCACCTGATCCAGTCCATTTATATCTGCTGACATCCTCACGTAGTAATCTACGATTGCGCCTGCATTTTTCATAGTATCAAGTGTAGGTGTAACTCCTGCATAGAAACTTGAGTAAGCCTCCTCATTATTGTACCGGAATGTGATTGCAATTCCTGCTCTGTATACGATGTCTTCAATTGCATTTACTAAGTATCTTGTACTTAGATTTGCAAGTGCTTGATATGTTGCAGGTGGTACTTCGTACAATGTAGAGTTGCCCCAAATGGTTGTTCCTAGATCTGGAATAGTTGTAAGTACATTTACTCCTACACCTTCAAGTTTCTGCCATTCATCAAGCAGTGTTTTTGGTACGTTGTAATCTGGTTTTCCGATCGTAAGATTATGCTTACGAGTTGACGGAAGTATCCAGTAGTATTGAACTGTTTGATTTAAGATCATTGCTCTGTTGATCAGCAGATGTAAGAATGATGCTGGAGCAGGTGCTTGTCTTGATGTTCCTACATATGTGTACTGTGCCCAAGGACCAAACAATGCTGAATGTGTATGGTACAGCGATGCGTTCACATCAAGATCAGCATTTGGAGGCATATATCTCGCAAGCATCTGTGCGTATCCTTCTTCTCCTTCATCTGTTGATTCATTATAAACAGCAGATCTTGGAAGACTTCTCGGAATATCAAGCAATGAGCATGCACATCTGCTGTAATATGCACAATCCATAAGTTTCAGATGAATTGGTGATATCTCGTTGAACCGAGTTGGAACGGATCCATCAATCTCTGTGACATTCATATCATCCCATCCCGGGCTGATGATAAAGTTATGATTGTAAGTTAGCTTATCCTTGAGCAAATTGTATACTTCGATGCAGTTAGTATACATCCACTCCATATAACGGATAGATTCAGCTGTCGCTGTATCTGGTGATTGACCTTGCAGCGTCTTAAGAGCTTCAAAATATTCAGCTGTATCTTCATATCCTGCATCTGTGTAACGTTTTGTTGCAAGTTCAAGAGCTTCTGTCATCATTGCATCAGCTGCTGCAGATTCAGCCTTGTCTGTACCACCTGTTAACATAATAGATTGCTCTGTGAAAGTAGCTGTTGCTGGGATGGTATCGGAAATTGCAAATGTTAAGAAATCAGATTCAATTTCATCAATATGCAAAATGCTGTCATCAGCGTCAGCTAAATCCATTACAAATGAAAGATTTTCTGCTGATGTCTTTACTCCGGTTGTGTCTACAATGTATACAATCAAATTCCAATACTTACGATTTGGAACCTTCTGAAGTACAACCATCAATGAATTTCCGAATGTACCAGGGTACTTTGCTTTGATTGTAAGTGTCTGGCCACTATTAGAAGTAAATGTACCTTGAGCCATTGTTCCAGGGCATAATCTGCAAACTAGCACATCATATCCGGATGTTAAGAGTGTCATTGCTAATTGATATGAATTATCCTTAGCAAGACGATAGTTTGATGCCGGACCTCTGTATGTAGATACAAATGACTCTAATCCATCTTGACTTGACGGAAAATGCTGCCAGGTTGTACTCTCTAACATATAATCAAGAGTAACTCCAAGTGACTCAGGATCTTGATAAGCAGGTCCCCATGAAGCTGTGATAGGCAGCGCTACAGTTGCAAATGTAGATGTACCAACGTTGTAGCTATAATTTCTGGAAATTTCATTTATAATTATATTAGCCATTAGATTTCACCTCAGCTTTCTGATCACCCGTCTTTGCAGCAGATTTAGTAGTTGTTGATTGAGCTTTTACCTCAGGTTCATCTATTCTGATCATCTTAGGATCATTAATAAATCCATTGACAGATTTAATTTCACCTGGTTTAAAAGTAACACCTCGGAACTTCTTTGTTCCATGGCTCACATTCTTATATCTCAATGTGTTCACCTCCGTGAATATTATGATTCTATCAGGTTCATTCTAATATTAGTTAAGGTTGTGTTCACAATTTCTTGAACTGATCAGGTGATAAAGCTGTTATATTGTAATCGAATGTTTTCAGATGTTTCGGAGTATATGTTATTAATCGTACTCCACGAGTTTGTAAGGGAATTGCTGTCTCATATAGCTTCCCCTCGTTGATCATTTCTACAACACCGGATCGTTTTTCAATAGAACCTTGACGATCAAATTCTATCCCGAATCTCAACTTACGTTCTCCTTCATAGGGAAGTCGTATTGTTAAAAAATACATATCAGAATACTTGAACAGCAACTCCCGTACCAATTCATCTACATCGATAGTGTTTGTACCTATGATATTCAATGAATATCCTAATTTGACAGGGATAGACTTTTCATAATAGATGTTGTTAGTCTTGTTATCAAAAACCGTTGCAACACCTTTGTGCATAGCTGTGAAGTTAGTTAAGTCCGTGTCAACTTGGTAATCACTACTTCTTACTACACATATGATAGGAAACGACATGTTATCGTCTTGAAGCTGAGCAGCAATAGAGAGATTGACATCCGGATCAATAACTTTTACATATGGATGTATTACAGAAGTATTGAAAGATTTTCTTAAATCATCTGCAATTGATTCATCGTATAACCAAAGCATACTATCTCTCTCCCTTCTGTTCTGATATGTACTGACCTCTATAATCTACATTTGGAGATAAGAATCTGTTAGATTTATTATAAGTTTTCTCAACTTCTTTTCTTGTTCTTCCGACAGCTCTTATTCCGTCATTGTATACCGGAATCACCTGAGCAACAATGTGATCTGGACACTGTATGTCTGTTGTCAATTCCGTTACTCTGAATTTTCTAGAAGGTAGATCAGCATGTTGACCAGCTATTTCAAACAAACAATCTTTCTGAAGATGTTTAAGATTGAAGCTGCAGTGTATGAGAAATGGTAGATCATCACTTTTTTCAACTACCCACCCATATCGTTTAAATGTTTTCAGCTTCGGAGCACCTTCAAAGAATATGAAAACATCTTCAGGAATAGAATATGAATCTATAACTGATTCTCCTTGTGTGTTTGTGTCCGCCATATGTGGATATTGATACTTAGCTGTAATGCCTTGAGCTCTCAGTGCTTCGTCATAATATGCACGCATTATCTTGACATCAGATTGTATTAAATTCTGTGTCATTCGTATCACCTCCTAAGGTGGTATCGGTAGAATCAAATTCTTGATCTACAGCTTGATCAGCAATGATGTCATCAATACTTGCTACCCACCCATACAACCATGACCAATTCATATTCTTTGCTCTAGATAGTCCTGTTATATCAAATGCATAACCGTTTGTGACAGCATCTTGATACTCATCCAGTGAAGGAGAATATCCTGAATTCATCCAATCTCCTAACGGATCAACTTGAAATGCAACTACATGAATCTTGCTTTCTATAACACCTAGAGGCGCTGACCAAACAGAAATAACTCTGAGCTTGTCAAACCCTAATCGATTCAACGTCAACATTAAATCAATTTGATTTCCACTAAGCTGCTCAGTAGGATCATATTGAATATAATATCCGAACTTTTCAAGTTCTGCAAGTATTTGTGCAGGAGTAAATTCATGAATATAACCTTCAGAATTCTCCGTCAGCAATGTACCCTTACCGGAAACAACGCAAGCAAATAATGTTCCGAATACTCTATGTTCTACTTTTATTCTCTGACCATTTAATCTGTGATCATTCACAAATGTCGTGACACTGATAGACAGGTCACGACTGTTATTTGATTTAGCCCCTTCAAGCTGTTTCCAATTTGAAATTCTATATCTAAGAGGCATATGAGTTTGATAAGTGTTCATCAGATACCTCCCTTTCTTTTGATATTATTTCTACGTATGAAATAAGTTCTTGCTGAAATGGTTTAAGGTCATCAAGATTTGAAGCAGGATAAGTTGCAAAGTATCTCGCAACCATATCAAGCTTCAACTTGTAATACAGCATCTTGAGCTCCTCATCTGTAATATCTGGATGCTTCTCTGCAAATATGAAGTAACGTGTAATAGCTGCACTAAATGATTTGTGAACAGTAGGTGATTCGGTAGTCAAATCTGCACATGATACTGTTTTAAAATTGGTAGAATTATACTTCTTCAGATCTGAGAAAAACATCTGACTTAGTTCAATACTAGAATGACGCACCCTCGTCACCTCCCTCAGGTTTTATATCAAGATCCCATTCATTAACTTTAGACCCTGTCTGCGGTAATACCTCTGTAAGTATCTCAGTTAAAACTCCCTTGTAGTCATCAGCGTTTTCAATTCCACAATTCTTCATAAGGTCTACAATCTGCTGTGCTTGACTGATAGCTGCATCACGCTTCTCAAATGTTATAGTAGATTGAGTTGTTACGATTTCACTCATATGAAGCTCAAACTTATCTACACATCCTGACATCCCTCGAGCAACAAAGTATTTGTTGAGAGCATCTGTCCATCCAGCTATGTATGCTGTTTTTAGCCTCTGAAGAGAATTAGCATATAGTGCAGATCTTTGAGATAGTACTGAACCAGCACCTCCAAGTCCTTCATTAGATGAGAAATTCATTGCTTCTTTTGGTACACCTAGAACAGATAATTTCTTATCCTGATAATGTTCCAGAAGTTTACAATCTTCATCTTCAGTATCTGACATATTCAAATCTGTAATTGATATTGCATCTTGACCATTGATTTTAGGAAGGTATATCAAGTTGTTAGGAGATTGAGGATTCACAAAACTATCTACGCTTCCACTGTTAGTATTGAGTGATAGCTGCTGTTCAATAGCATCTTTGATCTGCTGAAGTATACTCTGTACTTCTTCTTCTTCAGCATTTCCGCATTCAACATTGATGAATTTTACATTACGAATAAGTGACGAAAGCAGAAGAGCATCTTCTAACAGACCTAATGTCTGTGTAGGCTGTACAGCTTTTTCCATCAATGGCTGAGCAAACTTGATATCGTACTCAACCTCTTCTCCATTTTCCAATACGTCAATAGTATACTTTCCTAGAAGACCACCAAGTGAAAAATGAATACAAGACTCTTCAGGATGTAATTCTACTTCAGAAGTTCGTTCATCCGGATTGAATATGTATCCCATTGATTGACCTTCTAGAAAGATATGAATAATATCCTCCGGAGGAATCTGATATGACGGAATGATATCAAATTCAGGATCTGGAACCGTATTGTTGTCAAGTGCTACACTCTTTGTGCTAGGTTGTCGAAGATTGTCTCTATACATCCTAGTTGTAGGTATGTATAAGTTACCAATAGTCGCAAGCTCAAGTATGTGGTCACGAGCATATGAATTGATGTCCCATCGTTTGAACAGCTTATTTATGATATCTGCAACTTCTTTATGTTGATCATCAGAAGTTGCCCATATGATCTGTCCAGCTGTATTTACCGTAGTAGCATCTGTAGCGTAATATGATAATGCTGTACTTATTTGAGAATCTCTTGCAAGTGCTCTCATCGTATCTATCTGAGTTTTTATATCGGAAATAGATGAAGAAGTTCGGATATCTGATACACGATACAGAGATCCTGCTATCATACTTCTTATCCACGAAACAGGTTTAGCAGGTGCATTCAGTAGACGCTGCACCCAATGCTTTTGTCGTGCCATTTGTTATTCACCACCTAACTTTCACACATTTAGAGAAGGTTCTCAGCCAAATCTTTGTCAATTTCATAAGTCTTGAAAAAGTCATTTTCTTCAAATATCGGAAGATTGACAGATCTCGCTTTATTTACTTCTACAGAATTGATTCCATCAAGTGATGAACCAATTATCACACAATCAACATCTGAATCAAATTTAGTTACAACATCTGCAGAATATCCTTTTAATATAGAAATGATATCAGCTTGTGTACCATGACTAAACTGACCTGTTATCATTATCTTCTTATTTCTAAATATAGGAGATCCTTGGAACTTTGTTCCGGTTTCGTTGATTACAATGTTATCACAATTGAGTAGGCTCAATAATGTTTGTTTATTGAAGTCATCTGACAGCCATTGTATCAGTTGAGATATGAATCTACCTGAGAGATGAAAATCTGGAAGTATCTTATCAGGATGTTCAACATAATAATTGAACATGTTTACGTTCCCATTACAATGTTGAACAAATGATGTTATGATGTCACCTACAGGTATTGCATTCACCGGAATCAGAGATCTTAATAACTGGGATAAGCTTGTCTCCAATGTGTATGTTTTCCAAGGATTTATCTCAAATATGTCTGAAATTGTATGAATCATATCCAGCTTTACATATTCTCTATAAGCACTAAATGTCATTTCAGGCATATTATAAGAATCAATGAAATGTTTGAAATCCGAATACATGTTAGCAGGGCAATTCCTATCTCCACATCTCACAGGTCCATGCATAGGTGATATTATCTGTTTACCGCACACATCACAAGATATAGTACCACTTACAAGACTTTTTGTATCTCCAAAGCATCTAATAGGTACCCAAGATTTATCAAGTACTAGACATCTTCTTCTCTGAATATTAAGACGTACAATATCGGACCAATCAAGAGCAAGTTGACCATCAGAATGTGTACACATCCCTTTGATGTTTCCGTAATCATCGGTATATCTTTCGACTTTCTTTATAACATATTCTTGAATACCTGTCGGTACAACAGTTACATCATTTCTGGAGTACACGAAAAAGTACATTATCATATCTTTTATGAACGGATAATTAGTATTCAATGCCTGTTCAAATGCTGTCTTAGATACAGGAGTAGGTGCTAAAAATGATGGAAGCTGTTTGAACCCACACATGCTGAACCATTTCTTTGCCGAATTAGCACCGTTAAATACAGCAGCAGTACTTTTGATTGCACCTGCAAAGAAATTGAATGATTCAGGATGTTCTGTGAACTGACATGTAAGCTCCATCATGATACTTTCTGGAAGTTTTCCATCTCCAGGATACAACTTACCAGTATATAGAACACCTTTGACTCTTGTGGTACCTCCGGTGAGTAAGATCTTAACTGGAGCTACTTTCTGATTGTATAATGCATTGAACATCTCGTAAGATACCTCTGTATCAGGAGATATGTCATCCACACTATTGTACACACGTTCAAGTATTCCTTTTGCATTGTATTGAAGTGTTGTTGGAATTCCTACCGGAACTGGCATAATGAGTTGACCTGGTTTGAATGCGTCTTTAATAAACATTATCTTATCCTCCTTCTGATAAAACGTTTTTATCTTCTCCTATTAGGATAAAGATTCGGAAATAAGTTTTGTAGGTTCTGAGAGTTCCCTGTATACTTAGGCTTATTCACAGTAGCTATAGCCTTAGCTACAGATTTTCTAGGAACACCAATTCCACTATTATGTAAGATTGCGTTCCATGTTGCACGTGCAAGAGAGTCGCTCATGTCCTTTGCACCTCCGATCGGATGGTCAGGAACTAATGACATAGCATCTCTCTGCAATTTGATTAACTCATCTTGAAGTTCTTGAATGTCTAATAGATCAATTCTCTGATCCATTAATACATCTCTAAATGAATTGTATCCATCAGGCTTCCTGTCTACGGATAACTTATCAACTGTAAATCCTTGCTCCTCTAACAACTGTCCCATATACTCACTCTGGTATTGGTCTCGAGATACACGTTCTATATTAAAATGCTGACGTCTTAACCACAATATAAACGCAGTTATTTTAGAATAAGGTATCTTATCTCCTCTAGGAGCTTTAATATCTATACTAAAAACATGTGTAAACGATGGTAACGATGTTACTTTACCATCATCCCCTTTGATGTCTTTTCTTCCTGTCAAAGCTACACCGGATATACCTGTCTTATCATCATTCAATGACAAGTCGACATCAATAAACATCGGTGCATAGAATAAAGGCTTATCAATAAATTCAAGATGAAAAAATTCTTCAATGGTGTATGTATCTTTTGTACCAATTTCTAATATTTCTTGATAAAATGGATTCCTACGGTTTCCGATACATTGATCTATGATATCCTGTGTTATGAACGACAACGCTCCGGGTACCGATATACCTGCAAGGTCACGCAATGATATATCAAAATCAGCTATGAAGTTAGTTTTCATATCAATAGGAACTTCAAGTATCTGATATCCTTGATCTCGAAGTTCATCCAATGCTTCCGGAGATTCATCTGCTATAACAAAACCTTTTCGGTGCCTATCTCCAATAGCGATATAGAATCTTTCAGGGCTAAACTGGTCAGGAGGTAGAACCTCCCATTGAGGTTTATCAAATGAGATAAGATGTTTATTACCTGCAGATAACTGCTGACTGACATGATCCTCAAGAAAATCTGAATCCGTCTTCTTGGAAGATACTGCAAAAATCTTACCATATACCTCGCCCTGTTGTCTGAATGTACCTTCTACACGGGCAACAGCTGAATCATATATCTCTTTGATACGAGCCTTTGCTTTCTGTATATCTTTTACACCAGATCTGGCAAAGTTGACCTCATCAAGTACGCAACAATTATGAGCAACAATAGAATGATCCCCACATCGTATGATGAAATTATGGTGCTTACCACAATTTATGATATCGTATACAGGGATACCAAATTGATACTTTACAGTAAGTACAGATTGCACCTTTCCATCATCTTCTCCACAGGTTTCTACAAACATTCCAGATGTGATGTATTTCAACTCCATATATACACCTGATCTCATCAATATTCGATGTTCAGGTGTACCTTCAATGCACTGACCTGTATTTAAAAACAACTTGATAGTCTGTCTTACTACTTTTGTGAGCTTAACTTTGTAATCTTTCACTGGTTCCATACATTTGAGATCATAATTCCAAGAAAATACCTCAAATCCTGCATGATTCTGTTTCAGCTCTTTCAGTGTTCTCCAACCATGATCTGTAAATACTTGAGTATCGCCTGCAAGGCAGAATATCTGCTTTCCTAATGAGTGAGATACGTCTGATCCAGCTTCGATAACAATTTTACCACCTTCTGGAATGTATACAGGATCTTTCACACTCTTACTCATAATACCATGATTTTGAAACCATGGTGACATTGCAAGTGTGCTGTTGAATTCCTTAAATGCTACAGATTTAGCAAGATCAAGTGTCAAGTTGAAGAAAAGTAAGCTGAATTGCGAAATCTCCTTCTTCTGGAAAAATGCTTGTGGATCTCTCAAGCACATCATTCTGTAGAGCATATATGCTGCACATGTGATGGCAGTTGAAGTCTTTCCGATACGAGTTGCACCTGTGAATACACATTCTACATACTGATTACCTGCGTCAAATATATCATGCATAGACTTCTTCCAATACGGATATATTGCAGCGCCATTTCGGTTAGTTTGTCCTAAATAGTAATCATCGCACAAAAATGTATCAAGATCAACAGGTAGCTCTACATAATCTTGCAACCACAATGTATCGTATGTAGGTGAAGATCCAGTTTCACTAAGTTCTTGTAATATTTGAATGAGGTAATGCTTCTCGTCATCCTTACAAGTATCGAATATCTGTTGTATTCTTATAGGTAATGATTCATATTCTGATTGTTTCGTCATAAGCATCAACCTACGTTCAATTCAAGCAATACTTGCTTAGCAGAGTTACGAAGTTTCTCTCTACGAGTAGCATCTAAGGCAATAGTAGCTTTAGGTGCATTATCTTCCGATGCATCATCTACTCTTACAGATTCAATGTAAGACGTCATATCTAAGAATGGGGCTAACATCTTATTAGATTCTATCATCAACTTCTGTAATCTTTCTTGGGCATTCAGAAGAGCATTGATAGTAAGATTAGAATCTGTGTCAAGTCGATCAATCATGCTGTCCATAGATTCATACAACTTTGCTTCTAGCTTATCACACAATTCTGTGTAACGTATGATTCTAGATATCTGATGATATACTTGAAGAACAGTTACATTTTTCAATGCTGTACTTGCTAACTGTGGATTAGTATCACACGCCAATAAAGACGTGCGCATTCTTGCCACGTCTTCACGTTGTTTCGCTATTAAAGGGTCTACTGTGCCTACAGTACCCTCAACAGTTTTGAAGGCTGTATTCATAATATTCACCTTATCCTTTCAAGTCTAATAATACAACTCCTAGATTTGCAATAGAGTCTCTTGCAATCTCATCTGTGTCAGCAGATGTACTGAGTTTGTCAATAGCCTGCTTGATAAGATCACAAGCTTCTTGCTTATCAGGCGACATTGTAGTCATATCTTCTACAGGATGTTCTTCGTGTCCACGACCTTCATGACATTCTTTTCCTCTAGGATCGTGACCACCGTTATTCCCTTCATTTGTCTCAACATTGATGTTGATGTCAGATCTAACTGAACGACTTATTTTCATGCTAACGCCTCCTCAACTTCTGTTAATTTAGCATACATATGATCAGGAGAATCAATAGAATCAAGTACATCTCTGAAATCTTGAAATGCAAGCATAACCTCTTCATCATCGTTTGTGACGAATCTAGCTGACATCTCCATAAGATTTAAGTACTTTCTTACTTGATCTACATCTGGAAATCTTTTAAAAGTTTCAATTTCCAAATTAGCAAGTGTTCTTACATCTTGATAACTCCAGATATATCGTCTAAGTTGTGAATATAGATCTATGTATGCATTTTGAAGATCATTTCCGCTTACCATATCTATATCATCTCCTTATAAGCTTCTACGATAGCTCTGTCAATCAGCTCAACAGAAACTACGTTATTGTTGAGCATATAGGAAAATTCTCTTTCAAGATTTTGATCTTGTATCTTCATAACACATGACTGATACAGTTGATCAAATGATGTTGTATCATTTTCTAGATACTCTATATAAGATTGAATTGATTCTAACATTGATACACCTTCCGTATCTTATCAACAAGAGTTTTCAAATTAGAAGGTATCTCAGAATCAGATTTACTATGTTTAATATCTACATCATAGAACCATTGAAGAGCATACATTGAATCTTTCAGTTCTTCTAATGTAGGTATCTGTATTGTTTGACCTCCCGCATATTTGCAAAGCTTAAGAAGATTTTCATGCCCAACGATACTAAATAACTCAGGTAATAAAGCATATTCAGATACATCTGATAATGGCCTCATAAGCTCAAGCAAATATGCAAAATCAAGATCTTCTCTTGTATCAAGCTTCTTCTTTCTTCCCATCTTCATCCCTTTCCAAAGGTTGAATCGGTTGAGTAGAATCATATATATCAAACACGATTGCATTATCAGATCTTGCAAGCCTGCTGAATTCAAGATAAGTGTACCCTAATGCATTCATTGAATCTATAACTGGACCCATCACAGAGTTCAGATTAACAGAATCTTGATAATAGATCCAAAGCTCCTTATCTTTAACTCTTATTCTCGTAACTCCTGCAGTATCTTCTACTGCATTTAGAGATCCTTTCATTGTTTCAGTTTCAAGAGAGGCATCCTTTTCTGTACAAGATGATGCAATTACTGTTGACTGTTCTACAGAATCATCATCTGGTTCGGAATCAGATGCAGGTGCAGATTCAGGCACAGACACTTCAGATGATGTATCATCTATGTCTGAATCAGAGGATTCATCCGGTTCGTCTGTAATCATTCCTGGAATATCACCACCAGAAAACGATCCACTACCTTTAGAGAATGATGATCCTCCTCCGCTAGAAGATGAACTTGAACCTGAACCTGGTGACGACTCAGAATTTTCACCTCCGGCAGGATTCATGTTTTCACCAACTTGTGATCCTTCCTCATCTAATAGCTTCTGATACTTCGGGCTCACATAGGAATCAATCTGCTGAACAAGTTCAGCATTCAATGGGTTCATATAAGCTGAATGAATTCGATCTTTTCTGCTACTGACCTGGTACAATTTGCTTGCAAATATTGCAGAGACCATCGTCCTCCTCCTTTCCATTCATATAGATATACGGCTTATCCGGATTATCATCTTGAATTATGTATGAAATATATAAGGAGTAGACATCATCTGTTGCTGTATTTATGAATACAAATCTATAAGTATGCTGACCAACAGAAGTATCTAGCAATCTTGATTCTATTCGTATCCAAGGCTTCCTACAATGTCGTTGAATCAATTCATGATCTAGAACTTCACAAGTGTCTACACACTTGGCTTCTACAAGTTCAGAATCTCTTGCGAGATTTTCTGGAATATGTAGATACATGAAATATTCAATTTCTTTTTTATTGAATACATGTACATCATCAAATACTCTGTTATGAGGTCTCAATTCAAGCACTTGTGCAAGTGATTGATATGATATATCGTTTCTCATAAATTATCACTCATTCCAAGATATTACATATTGAGGAAGAGCTGAATCATGATGCAGATCGTCTGTGTATGATTCAACTTTATATCCTTGACCTTCTAGTTGGGTTTTCACATCATCTAGAAGTTTTGTGCCACTCCACATACAAGAATAAGCTCCTGTGTTAGCTTGAGTATTTATTTGATAAGCAACAGCTGCAAGTTGCTGATCTACAGCAGCATTATCTGCAACAGACTTTACTTCAGATGCAGATTTCAATGTATTTCGTTCGTCTACTGGTATTAGAGCCATACTACGACCTCCTTATTTCATCAGAATTATAGAAGGTTGTGTGCTAAGATTTTATGAAATCAACTAATTCAGGATGATTAATAGTTGTCCAATGCAATGATAGTATATTCCACAAGAATGCTCTATCATGAGGTTCATCCATATCACCTCTAGACCATTTCATAAGATGGCGTATTGCACTGTCAATGTATGAATGACATGGAATGCCTTTCTGCCAGTTGTATTCTCCGTACTTTTTAGCACCTTCTTCGTAATGTTTTGATACTTCTAAGAATGCATCATCTTTACTCCATCCACACGCTAATAAGAAATTTTGAACAACTTTAGATAATTGACGTTCCTGCACCTCAATACCTTCATTAAATCTTAACATGTATTCGTCTAAGTTCTCTAAGACAATCTTTTCAATATGACTTTGGATATAATCAATATCAGGCACAGAAGAAAATGACGAAAAGATCAAGATAGAAGCAGATGACAACGGTACAAGATCACATCTACCTTTACCTTCAACAATATCTCGAACAGCACCTGATTCAAATTCTCGTCTTTGACCTGAGTCCTTGATATGAGTTGAAGCTGTACCAGTACCTTGTTCAGTATTATTAGAAAACCTCATAGGTTTAACCAATACACGTTCTCCTAAATAATTAACAGGATAGCCTTCTTCATCTCTTCCTACAATTGTTGTTTGAGGATCTTGATATCTGTCATTTGATGAAGTGGAATCCAGTGTATAATTTACAGGACCACCCGTATTTGAATCACTTCTACTCAAAAATAATCACCTCCATAATAATATACAACTTATAACGATGCAACAAAAAAAGATGTTACCTCATTCGGTAACATCTTCAAATGTGTAATCTCCAAACCTACCTGTTGCTTTGAATGTATCGTAAAACTTATCGTACGGGAAGTCAAAATGTTTGGCACAAGCTGTGTAAGATTTGAATACTTCCCCGGTTTCGATACAACGGATGCGTCTGCATCTTTTGTTTCTAGGCTTAACAACGACTTCCGGCTCCGGCATCTTTGCAACTCTTTCAGGAGTTTTGACAATAGCTGTCTGACCATCTTCCGGTTCGTATGTCATCGCTTTAAGATCTGCAATGTATTCTGCAATAGAATAATGGTATTTATTAGCATTATGAAATACAACCAATTCTCGTCCAAGTGCGTCTTTGATAACTGGAAGATACTTCTTGGTATCGATCTTACGAACCTTGCCCGCTGTGTTCATCTCGTACATGGGATAATCCTGAAGAATTCTCCATTCCATTTTATCTGTTGTCATCTCGTTTACCTCCTAATGGATTACATTGTTAGTATTCTCTCATCATATAACGATTCTGTGATCAAAATGTTGTGATTTTACCATTGACAACTGTCACAACATCATATGTAGAACCTTTGCAAGCTAAGTCTAACTTGTCATAGGATACGTCATCCTTCTTGTACCTGCTAGCGACCATCTTAGCGATTCGTCTGGTTGAATACGTATCTTCAACACAAATGAACTTATCAGGCATGTTTGCTACCCATCCACCCTTTACAAGGATGTAAGAATTACCATTTGTATGTTTCTTTCGGATCACGTATCCTACCCACACATGAGATGAAAGTGTAGTTCCTACATCTTCACACTGCTCCTTGAATTCGTTGAAGTCATCAAAATTTTTGAAGTGTTTAGTAAATGGAATACCTTTTGAATTGACAAACTTCGCCATTACAGTCATCCCTAAAGTATTCATAACCTCTACATCTGATTTGTTAATTATAAGATCATTAATAAGCATAGCAGTTACCTCCTCTTGGATTATTGATATCTATAAGCTTTTCTTTATTATGTACATAGTATAGCATGAATCACACAAGTTGTCAAGTATGTGTGAAGATATTTAATCATTTCGTAATATTTGTAATCTGTATACCTAAAAAATAAATACAGGATACTCAATCACTTGAGCACCCTGCGTCTAATTCATTTATAAATTCTGTAAGATCATCCTTTACAACTGCAATGCCGAATACATGATCTTGATAACAGGTAGGATATAACAATGATAATGATGTCCCATCGTCATGCTTACCTCTTTCTTCAAGAAGCTTATCTCGTTCATCTTCTGTTATAAGAATTGCAGTTACAGTCTTTATCATATCCGTACCTCCTAGAATAATCTCTTTGATCTCTTTTCATTAGAAGGATGATATGCATACTCATTTTTAACAGCTTTCTGAGTCTCACAGATATCAACAGCTGTTCTTGCTGCATTATCATCTCTCATTTGATCAATAGTGAATCCATAATGAGCAAAGAGTTCTTCCACTTCTTTTAATGTTGCCGGATCACAAGTCCTTACAAAACTCATGTTAGATTTGACTCTAGATGATCTAGAGGCATCTGATAACGAGATTGTGCCCCATTTTCGTGTAAATACTTTGTTGTATGCAGACCGGAGACGATGACTCACCGAATCTGCAGAATAATATGGCAACTTACTCAATGCGTCCAAACTTGTCATCCCAAATAGATGAGTTTTGATATCTGGATAGTTGCTCTTCGAAATCAAGTCATAGCATTCTCTCAGATAAATATTTTTAACGGACTGATGAGAGTCGTTGGCTGGCGACAAACCACATATATTTACTCTATCAGGATAAACTTTTCCAAGTACATCCGAATGTATCGGTGTTGTATCTTCAACATCCCTATCTCTGTAATCTAACATTCTTTGTAATGTACTGAATGGTTCTCCATAGTGAAATACAGGTATGAGCTTTTCAGGACTTTTCATTTTCTTTCGCATATATAAGTAGTTCTTCCAGCTTAGATCTGAAGATGTGATATAGTCCTCTGGCTTCTTTGGAATCCCAAACTTACCTGGAAGAGTATCTACTTGAGCAACTGCATAAATATGTTCATCTATAGAATCTACATATTCAATGTATTCATCAACATCTATGTATTTAACTTTTCCTGTATAATGACTGTATGCCCCCGAATCAATGAAAAGAGACTTGACGACTCCCTCTTCTTTATATCGTATCATCTGATCTATAGATGATCTATCTAATTGAGATACTAACACATCTATTGGTTCAAACTCTGGAACCCTCTTAAGATATTCTACCATTTTGTCGGTCAAGTTGCCGCTAAAGATATACTTAGACAACGCCTAACACCTCCTATATTACTGCATGTATACATTAACGATTTTCAATACGCTCAAAATGATATCCACGACAATCACCTTTTCAACTTATCTAACGCATCCTTGAATCTGATAAATTCTTCAGCGCATCCACCGTTGTCAGGATGTGACTGAATCATTGCTATCTTCAATGCATCTTGAATAATGTCATTATTGATAGTTGTATCAGATTGTCTGATGAATGTATTATTGAGTTGATTCTTGATGTACTGATCTCGTAACAACTGCTCAAGTCCTCTAATATGATGCTTAGCGGCCTTATAATCATGCTTCAATTTCTTATAATCCTCTATAAGATGATTATAATTGTTAGCAGATATGATAGCTGCTTGTACCATAGCAATGTTGAATAACACTGAGAACCCTAATATTATGAGTAGACTAATGTGATATAACATGATTTTTCACTCAGTGTATTTGAGATCCATGCAGAACTTAGTTACAGCTGCATGTGAAGCAATCCGACCTGTTGCTATATCATCTAAACATTCAACTCCGCACCTGTGAACATGCACATTATGTGTAAGATTCATGATATATCGTATTGCAAACTTCACAGGACATTCACTATTATCCGAATAATGTGATAATTTCCACACCATGTTTGATACAGAGTCACTAAAATCAAGATGATTAAATGTATGAAAATAATCTACCTGGTCAGCTGACATCTTAGTGATTTGATCTACATCAGAAAATGTTTTAACACATCTGTTCAAAGGATGCTGCGAAAGATCAAATTCAGGATACCTGCTCTTACAATACTGTATAAGTGATTCAAACGTAGGAGGATTAACAGATACAACTGTACTTCTACTTATGATAGTATCCGGAATTCTGTATCGATTTCTACAAGTTACAATGATATAGACATTATCTGCAGGTTCCTCTAAAAATTTCAATATAGTATAAGATGCGCTTGCTACTCCAAGGTCAAGATTTTCAATACAGATTGCAGTATCTGTTGAAATGTTATAACACGAATCAATAGCATCTCGTAACTGTTGAACATTAGGAGATACTAATGTAAAATCATTAACATTGAGCATCTTTGAATATTGTGCAGCTAACGCTGTCTTACCACATCCTTCGGAACCCTCAATAAGTATGCTGTGCCTTCTTGCCTTTGCAAGCATCTCGAGCTGTTTAACAGCAGAAATTTGACAATCAAGATTCATTTATCTGCCCCTTTCTAGGAATGTATTTGAATGCTAATAAACTGAGTAAAAATACAATACTAGACTTAATATCTACAGACATTGATCTAGATTTCTTAAGCTCAGAATATGTGATATCAAACATGTTGTATACATCTGAAGGTGTCCATTTCCTGATATACTTTTGTATATCAGATTGTGCATATTTACTAGACATGCATTTATCTATCTCTACAAGTGTTTGAAGTATAGTGTAATATACGCTGTCATATCCATCATATTCATCTAGCACCTTCATACAGTAGTTGAAATTCTTAGCTGCTATGCCTTCTTTTAGAGCGGATTCCGTATATTGTTGATCATGTCCAAATAGCTTGTAGATAGAATTCACGTTCTGTCCTAACACTTCCGAAGCATCAATGCATTTGAGAGCAGCACATATGAGCTTGCTTTGATAATAGTTTGAACCGCACTCTACAGCAATATCTACTACCTTATCAGCAAGTCCGGCGAAATCTGTATGCAGATACTTCTTTATAAATTGAGGAGAAACTGTATCAATCGATACAGTATAATCTCCTAGATACTTATCAAGTTTCTGAGATGATTTAGCATTATCATATAAACATATGATAGTTCCTACAATCTTAGTACTTTCAATCTTAGAAGCTGTTTTATCATTTAAAGATGATAGAAATGATTCGTCATACCGTATAACATAAAGTGATGGTACAAGCGGTATGATGCGTTTCACTTTCATAATATCTAGAACGTCTTGTACAGAATCATATGATTCATAATGTCCGTCATAATGTTCTTTCAATCTTTCAATATATTTGAGCTTTACACCATATTCTGTTCCACAAAATACATAGAACTGTTTGGGTTTTTGTTCAAATATTTCTAATCCTACTTCTTGTATTGACCTCATAAGCTATCTACTCCCAAATACTTCTATGAACTCAGATAATGGACAGATGACAAGGTCTTTGTTGCATTTAAGTGGAGAATCAATGACTGTGCATACATCAAGACCTGCTGCAGAATTCAGCCTCTTGATTTTGCGATACGCATACAGCATATCGATGCAATCAAAATTCACATTAACTTGTCCTCGAAGCTGTCTATACACCTCAGGACAATTTTGAGAGTTTATGATAAAATATTCAAAATTCCCCGACACTCTCTTATAATCAAACATGACCCAAGTTCCTGTAATACTTTGAGAACCATTATCAACAAAGTAAGCTGGATCTTTATGTTCAGAATCTGCTTCAGCTTCAAGCTTCATCCAAGTGCTCTCTTTGAAAGAGATCTGAGATGTTTCAGATATATGAGTTTTGCATTCTCCGAGCCACTTAGGCGATTTGATATCACCTGGATGAAAGTTTCTGGCACCACTAGCAGATACTACCTGCCACCCAAGTGCATCTGCAATCAGCTTCTCCTGTTTATTAGAATATGTCTTTGTTGACATCACATCACCTCCGTATCTGAATTATTGAGATCATCCATTATGAATTTCTGTATCTTCTCATAATATTCAGGATTATCTTCAAGGTACTGATACACCCTAGCAAGACCATTTATCTTAACTGTCTTACCATCCTGCTGGAGGATCTCACCAGTTTCCGGATCTGTTAATGTAAACCAACCACCGGATTTAGAAATGATATTGTATCGTTTAATCGCAAGCTGTGCGTAATCGAACATCGGCATGATTCCCTTTGTACACATAAGAAAATATGAAGCAGATTTTCGATTATTCGGAGCACTTTTCTGCTTGTGAATCTTTGTTTTAATGATATAACCTGCAGGATCTTCTGTGCTCATCGGAAGTTCATTTCCAAGAAAATCTACAGGATTACCTTGACGAAATTCTACTCTCAACGAACAGTAGAACTTGAGAGCTTCCCCTCCAGGCGTTTTTACAACATACGGATTATCCATGTTGTCACGAACCTGATTGATTACAAGCAGTGTACATTGATATCTTGTAAGTAACGGTGTCATTTTTCTACAGAATACAGTAAGCAATCCTGCTAATGAAGCTACTGTCCGCTCTCCGTATTTCTTATCAAGCTCCGCCTGAGGTACAAGTGACGGAATAGAATCAATTACAATTAATCCAACTTCTCCAGTCTCTACCATCTCCTGAATCATCTGAAGTATCTCTTCAGCAGGTTTATCGGGTGGCTGCATGATGTATATTTCATCTGAATTGATTCCTAATACTTTTGACCATTCTTCATCAAATGAATGCTCTAGATCTAGATAGAATACTTTCTTTGGACCTTCTTCTTCTGCATCTTCAAGATCTAATGCAGCCTGTTTATTTCCCTTGGACGCAGCTAATCTCAATTCATCAAGCTTCTTGTCAAATTCCTGTTTGAAAAGATCTACAGCATTCTTGCATACATCAATGGCCGATGTCGACTTTCCTCCTCCCGGAGCTCCGAAGAACTCTGTCATCTTATTCCTAGGAATGCCACCATACAGTGACCAAACAAATTGAGGAGAACTCAATGGAATCTTAGAATCTCTAGAATGTATATCCATGATAGAGGATCCCCAATCTTTCTGTTTCTTTTTGATAATATCTTCAAATGTTGCCAAATCAGCACCTCCTATATACAATATAACGATCTACATTTGACCCTTACGTCTTAAAGTTCTCCATGTAGGTGTATCTTCCTCGACCATCTTGATTCCGGAATATTCCTCCGTCATCTTAACCATTTCGTCCATATCTACAATACCTGAGGTCCAAGCATCATATAAACTCAAACAATCTTCTACAAACTTTGGAATCCGCTGCTTAGCAGATTTCTTCCAATAATCTTTAATAAGAAGATTTGTAGGAATTACAAGCATCATCTTGAACATTTCGTCTCCAAGCCGATCAATATGACTAAGAATATTTTCTCTTGCACGCTCATAAGCTTCATCATACATCCTTTTCTCTAGGTCTTGAAGCTGAGCTGCTGTCATGTTGTAGGTCTTTGTTGTAGATTTTGATTCTTTCTGTGCTCTACGAAGTTCTGCTCTTGTCATGTTTACCATCCTTCATACTTAAAATTTCTTTTGTTAAACAAGTACCATCTGGATTATCTTCTGGATAAGGAATATTAGTAGAACAGTATTCAAAATACTCACAATACAAGCATTCTTCAATCCTTTCAATATCATTCTTCCGATCCATAAACAGGCCTCTTTCTGCTTTCATTTGGATTGTATGGAACTGCAGCAGGGTCAACAGGTGTTACAGGCATAGCAGATTCAGCTTCTTTCCTTCTGTCCCATAACTTCTTTGCACTCATTATTAACTCTTTGCTGTAAGATATTTGAGAATTGACTCTCTCAATCAATTTAGAATAAATTGAAATCATCAACTCATCTTCAATTGTATTTTCTGATACAAATTCAGATAACATAGTAGAATTCATATTGCGCACATTCTCATCATGCTTTAACTCAATCTTTTTCTCTTTGAGTTTGAGTTTAAGTACTTGAAGTGTTAGTTCTAATTGATTGAGTTTTTCAGCTACATCAAACAGCTTAAGTGGTACATCCATAAGTATGATTTCTAATACTTCATCAGAAGGGGATTTATATCCAGATTTCTTTATCATATCTGAAAGACTCTTGACCTCTGAGAATTCCTTAGAAAACATCTTATCATATACTTCATTTTGATACTTGATCACTGCATCGATATCTTTTTGATATCGAGTTTCAACGTATACAAAATTCATTATCAATCCTCCTATCTACAGTATGTATAACGATTCATACAGTATTTCAGGGCTACTAATTTCGTAGCCCTGATTACCTATTATTTCTTTACAACGGAACAAAGGTAAGTCAATGTCAACTCCTGCTGATACTGACTGAACCTCAACTCATTGTTCAATTTCACGAGCTTATTAGCAAGTATCAAGCAAATCATAAGATGAGCAGATCCATAATTCTTGATTTTAGCCTCGTAATGTCCTGGAATCATTGTTCTTGATATGTCTTGTAGAAGTATATACTTGACAACATTTATCGTAAATGCATGAAAATCCGTCATCCATTTTGCAAAGTTAACACCTGAATTGTATACAGTATCTACAATGCGAGCAATACCCGTGTTATCTTTAGATGCATATGCCTGAAGCAATTCAAAGAATTCATCATAATTTGGGAGACCTAAAGATGACATGAGTGATTCTGAAGTGATGTTCTTATCACTTGCGATAGCTTTCTCAAGCAATGTGATTGCATCTCTCATACCTCCATTAGCCATCTTTGCAATATAGCTGATAGCATCATCTGTATATGTGATGCTCTGACCCTCTTTATTTTCTTGCTCAACAATGTATTTGAGGCGGTTCTCAATACCAGCTACGGATATCTTTGATAATCGAAATTGCTGAACACGGGATAAAATTGTTTCAGGAATTTTCTCCGGATTAGTTGTAGCCATCAAGAATATTGTTTTTGCAGGAACTTCCTCGAAAGTCTTCAGAGCTGCTTGCCATGCAGCATTAGAAAATGAGTGCACTTCATCAATGATGAATATTTTCCACTTAGTTCCTACAGGATAAGATCTTGCCTGATCAATGATCACTCGCATACTATCTACACCGCTGTTAGAAGCTGCATCGATTTCAATAGGTTCCCCTTTACCTTCATTGAGAACATTTGCAAGTATCCTACAAATCGTTGTTTTTGCGCACCCCGCAGGACCTGTAAACAGAAAATTACGGACATCCATATGCGTATCTTCAATAAGACCTTTGACCATCTTTATAACAAATTTCTGCTCTACAACTTCATCCCACGTCTTAGGTCTATACTTAGCTGCAAGATTAGGCATCTAGTTTACACCTCCATCATTATCATCTGTATTCATTAACGATTCATAATGATTGACCACATATGACATTTCTTCAGGTGAAAGTAAACGAATCTCTTGAAGAAGATATTCACCACACCATGGTTGTTTATACCCGGAGATCATAACACAGTAGTCATCTTCCTTATCCGTTACGCATTGATAACAGCTAATAGTTCCAATGTCACCTAGATCATCATGACCTATAATGCTTTCAGGTGAAGGTGATTCACCTCGTCTGTTATCACTCACTCTCACAAATGTTCCAATATCATATGGAAATGTCTGTGTAAACATCTAAGTCACCTCCCAAATTGTTTGCATTTTTCATAGTATGGGCAAAAATTAGGTGTACACCATTTATCACCCACAGGCAACGGATCTGGAGCTATTCCAAATTCAGCATATTGCTGCACTTCTTTAAACATACTTCTGATTTCTTGCTGTTCGCTATCAGAAACTTTCACTTCAAAACATTTGATTCCTCCATATTGTCGATCTAGGTAAAAGAAAAATCCCCTATTCAATTCTAACAATGTGCAATAAGCTTTAAACTGATCAATATGCTCCTCTTTAGGGTCTGTCAAATCATTCCAAGCTGAATATTCTAAAGTTTTTATCTCAAATAAACAATATTCATCATCGTAACGAAGTAACCCATCTACAGCAAACCTTACTGGTGGATTTTTAAATTCGACTTGTGTTTCATACCCATTTCGTAAAGTTCTGATATCAAGACGGTCAAAAAATCGTTCACTACGAAGATATCCTACAACATCAATCCATTCAAATTGATCTGAAGATTTCAAAGCTCGTATCAACCGCTCTTGTACCATTGAATGACAAGCTGTACCGACGTCTGCTGTAAACTCTAATATTCTATCCGTAGACCTAGGCCTATCAGGTTGCGTACCTCTTAATCGAAACCAAGATCTTCGTTTACACCTTAAAGCTGATGGTGCAAATGTTTTGTGAGAGGGCTTATTAGCCCTCCCTTGTATATCCTGATCCAATTGAGTGTTGTATGCATCAAGAAGATACATAGATCCTGAAGAATTGAACTTCGCTAAATGATCTAAGTTTGCTTCTCGAAATGCCATCAGTCTTCCACCCCTGCAAGTGATGTTACAAGATCATCTGACCATACGGTGATACCTGCAACTTCTTCTCCGTTACTCAGCGGTGCAAGATTCATCTTTTCACCGTCGTACTTAGAGAGCACGCTCTTAAGAGCTTTAGCCCTGAATTTAATGTTGAACGGCATGCATGTACCTGCTACATCTACATCATAATCTACACGAGGTCCGTCGAATGAAAGTTTACCTCCACCGAAAGATACATCTATGATATCGTCTGACCCTTCTGAAAGAATATCAGCCTGTGACAAGAACTTGTTGATAACAGCAGGATTAAATGTAATATGCTCCTCCGGCTTATCAAATATTCCAAGAATGATGTCAGAATTGTAATTCCCGATAGATCCTTCTTCATCTTCGTACTCAGGTGTGAATTCTGTAATCATCTCATACCCTTCTGTATTTACAACAACGATGTAAGATCTCCCGTGTTTGTAGAGCTTTGAACCTTCTGGAAGGCTTGTCAGCAAATTCACGATTGTATCTTTAAGAAGACAAGTAACTCCTAACGTGTTCTTTGTAGAGTGTGTAAAAAGACTGTTATCATAATCTCCTACGATCACATCTCCTTGATCTCCCATCCATGCACGTGTGTAAACAGGATGTATGTAATTCATTGCAATCGCATACATCTGCTTGTCGCTAATGAACTTCCAATCATCTTTAGATACCTCTAACTGAGCATCGTCTTCAAACGGCGTAGAAGGTTTCTTGATTGCAACTTCTTCATCAACCATCTTGGCAAGTGTAAATTTCGCCTTACCAGATTTGATAGTAAGACCATCTTCTGCAAACACAAGATCAACAGTGTTAGTATCAAATGTGTTGATAAGCTGTTTGAGCTTCAGATTGTCCACGAAGATTGACGACTCCCCGTTTTCTGACCCCATACCAGAAACTGTAATCTGAGTCAGGAGCCTTTCTGCCTCGAGATTGATGATCAGCTTATTCCGTTTAGCTGTAAGATGAGCTAAACAGCTAGGCTGGTAGAATTTTGAAACATTTGCATTGACGATTCCAAGATTCAATGCATCAGAAAGTGGCTGTGTGTTTGTTTTAAATTCCATGTTCTATTTCTCCTTTTGAAATTGATAATGTACTACAACATTTATAACGATGCACGGTGCATCTGATCATAAGGTGTAACTCCATCGATAACATGTGTTTTGATCATTTCTATAAAATCTTCATCAGATTCAATTCTCCACTTAGATTTGTAATCATCAATCATGCCCTTGATTTCATCTGAGTATACACCGTCTACCCCTTTTGCAATGTCACCTCGGAATTCTTCACCAAACATTTCTTTATGTTTAGGCAGAGAATACTCGCATTCAAATAGCATGTACTGAATCCATTTGATCTCATCAGGATCTACTGTATCGAGTGATTCCGGCTGCTTGTATGGGCAAGGATATTCAAGGCCATACCAATTTGTTGTAACTTCTACATCACAATTGATAGGAAAAGGAAGGAAACTACCTGCAGATGACATCAGCTTGCTAAGAAGCTTTGCACCTTCTTCATAGTTTTCCTTAGGGAATTCACAAAGAATTTCATCATGAATCGGAACCAGTAGACGACCACCAAGTCGTTTCCAATCATCGCTCTCATATATGTTAAGTAATGCTAACTTCGTCATGTCGGCAGCCGATCCTTGGATAACACCGTTTAGACACTGCCGAGTAGCATCGTTTATCTTTGCACGGTTATTGATAACACGAATGTGTTCTTCAGCAAGTTGTTTTGTACGTTTGACTATCTGGCCAAAATATTTGTAACCTTTGAACTCTTTCAAAAGGGCATCCGTTATTCGCTTCGGTATTTCTTCTTTCTGATGAAGTGTAGTAGGATCAAGTGGATCTATATCAGGATTGACATATCCAGGCATCGGTCTGAATTCAAATTCAGGTAATTGCATATCTGGAAGATGACGTCGTCGTCCTAAAATAGTTTCTGTATATCCAAACTTTCTTGCGTGATCCTGTGCGGACAGCATTGCGTTTCTAAGTGATGGAAATCCGTTCATGATTGAATCATAGACCTTCTGTGCAGCAGTTACTTTTTCTTTATCTGACATATCTGTTCGTTTACCATACAACTGCTCTGCAATAGATGGTATAGATCTACCATAAAGTACTCCCAGAAGCACAGTCTTAGCTTCTCCTCGGCGAGCTTTACCATCAGGCTGATACTCATGAGTCTCTGGATGAAACTCAAGACAGTTCTCATAAGGTACGTTAAATCCGATAGACGCAATAGTAGCATATATATCTCTACCATGAGTAAATGCTTCAAACATTTTCTTATCCTGACTTACAAAGGCAGTCAATTTTGGCTCCTGTTGACTGTAGTCGCTAGACATCATAACATATCCAGGAGATGCTTTAAACATATGACGTATATCTGTTGCATGAGACGGAATATTCTGCAAGTTTGGATCTGCAGATGACATGCGACCCGTATCTGCACCGACCTGTCTAAATGTAGCATGTACCCTGCCATCAGAAGCAGTTATCTTAGGCATTTTATCTACAAATGTATTGATAAGAACTCCATACGACCGTACCTTCAATATTTGATTTGTGATAGGGAGATTGAGTTCGTTAAGTACTTCCTTACCTGTACCTTCTTTCTTACCATCTGTGGGAATACCCATAAGTGTATACAGCAGATACTTTACATGCAATGGAGAAGTAGGGTTAAACTCAGACCCTGACAAGAAAGGTTTCTTGACAGAAGCTGGGATTGTATATCTCTTTTCATCAATGATCTTCTGCACCATCTGTTGTAGCATTCGTAACTCATTATCACGTTCTTTATGATACTTATCCTGAAGAGCTTTTGCAATGTCTTTATCTAAATATATACCATTGCGATGTAATTGCTGACATACTCCGATCATAGGCATCTCAACCTGCCAAACTAAATCAGCTATGCGTTCAAGATGGTTAGATATACACTTTTCATTTGATTTTGTAACAAATGGAAGTTGAAACTTGAACTCATCAAATGTTATTTTAGCATCATTTGCAGCATACAGTTTAGCTATCTGAGGTTTACAATAAGGAAATAGTTGCGGAGAAAAGAAATCACTGAATTTCTTTGGATCGCCTTCACCACGAAGTACATGACGATTATAAAGTCCTTTCAAGTCGTAATGCTGCTCGCCTTCACGTATGACTCTCCACCCAATAATGACATCATAATAGCATCTAGGAACAAAATCAACCTTATAGTCCTTATAAATCATAGCCAAGTCGAAATCAGCATTTGCAAAGATCAACTTGACGTTTGAATCTGCAATACGTTGAAACTCTTCTTGTACATCTTCATATGTAAGCTGACCCTTATAAGGCTGATCGAATATCGGGACAAGATGTTTATTTGGAATGTAGCATTCTACCCCTCCTGGATAATACAGCGATGATCCTACAATAGTATCATGAATACGATCAAGCCCTGTTGTCTCAGTATCGATACCGGCATATCCCGATTCAATAAGTTTGGTGACATAATCATGAAGTTGTTCCTTAGATTCAATCAAGATAGCATCAGAATCTTTGAAGTATTCAAGCACTTGTTTTGATATTCGTTCCAATTCACTTGAAACATTTTTAGCACTGATTTTCTTAGGTGCTTGAATAGATTCTTTTGTTCGTTCAGCTACTTGATTGATCTTATCTGCTTGAGCAGAACTGAATAATCTCAAGATCAATTCACATCCTTTCTTTTAAGATACTGTTTAATAACGATTCAACACAATTTGAGGTCGACTACAACGTCTGTAGCCGACCTCATGATACCATGATGATTAAAACTTAACAGGTTCTGTCAGTTCCGGTGGAACTTCATGAACTTCATGAACTTCATCTACATAATCTTTGCTGAAGGGTAATTCTTCGTCTACAGACGGTGCAGGAATACTAGGTGTAAAGCCTTCAATCTCCGGACCTTCAGGAACATTTGCTGAAGCTGCTCTTCTGGGACTTACCTGATAGTTTGGCATGCTGTACCCGCCTGCAGGTGTCTGATTATTATAAGAATCTGCTGAGTCATTCAGCATAGAATAGAGCTCTCCTGCAGAATACTCCTTGATAACCTGTGAGTAGTAATCCGGGAAGATGATGTTGTTTTCTGCAAGAATCTGCTGATAAGTTTTGCAACCGCTCTCCGGTGAGTTAGCACCTTTAGCGACGATGGAATATGTTGTGTTGATGTCACCATAAGCACCGTTTCTTGTAATACGGAATACAACCTCTGACGGATTCGGATACTTATCGAATACATCTGTTACGAGCTGATTTTCAAATCTTACATTCCTGTCCCAGAACTCTACCTGACCGGTTGTATAATTGTAGAGAGGTATGAACAGCTTTGTCTGTACACGAATACCTTTCCCGCATGCCGGACAACCTTTTCCACAGCAGTGAACATATCCACTGTACTCTGCAGATTTGATATAATGTGCATCACAAATAAGTACATCTCTGCTGCTCCTATACAGAAACACTACATCTGCATAATCTTTGTCATTCCTAAGTGAGAAAAATCCCCCGTATTTCTCCTCATTGTATTGATCCATTGTTTTGAATGCCATGAATAATCCTCCTTGATACTCATTTTTGATATTACTTGATTCATCTATATTAACGATGCTACCTAAAGTTTAGACGCACGATTCCAAGTTACATAAGAATCCGATGATTCTATCAACCGTACCTGCCACAATAAGCAATCATATTCTAAGAGATTATCATCAATCTTAGAAGCAATATAATTAACAAGAGTCTCTGCACAGATGTAATCCGGAATGACACAGTACAGACCCTTATCAAACTGTGCAAATACACCTGTTAGTGATAAATCAATTGAGTTATCTGATCCCTCCTTATTAGAAATGAGAAATTTCTGATGTGGAAGTGCAGACACTACTGCAGATTTCAGATCTTCAAATGATATAATTACAGGTGATACCCTATCAGGTGAAGTGACGGTAACTTCTATCTTATAGTCGTGCGCATTCAAGATATACTTATCATTTCTTTTGTAGATATAAGCACACTCAAAATGTGCTCTTTGAGAAACCATTGTCTGTGACAATCTTATCACCTCCCTTGACCATATTTAATCCATCTTCTAGCATCTTTCACACATTCAGCTTTTGTATCTCCAAATGCTACAGAATTTCCAAATGGATTTCTAGCCACCCAGCTTGTGACCATGCCAATTGCGTTTGCTCTCTTATTAAAAGGATCATAATCCTGAATCTTTTCAAATGTTAAATCCGTAAATTTCAATTTCATCATTTGCACCTCCTACATATGACGTCCACGATACTCATTTTCAGCCCTAAAAGCAACATCTGTGGGAACACCTTTGTAGCAATCATTCATGAGCTCTTTGAGCTCATCATCTGATTTACTGCGGACAAAATTTGTGAGAGCTTTCTGATAAGTTGCTGCTTTCCTATCACAACTTGCCGTGTATGGAATGTTGTGTCTCTCGAACATGTGTTTAACAGATTCCGTAGCTTTGAGATCCTCAGCTAATCTAGACTTCTTAGGACCTGACGACATAAGATACTTTGCCTTAGCATATGCATACATTTTAACTTCCTCCTCTTGGATCTTTGATATTGTTTGACAGTTAAATGTTATATAAGAAGGAATCTAATCGTTGTAAAAGTAAACTTTGAATACTTCAAGTTTAGCTTTTAAGTTTTCCATAGCAGCTTCTTTTCTCTTACCTCTAAATCCTAATCTTTCTCCGTTAAGGATATTGTTTACCAATGCCGCCATATCCGGATCAGAATCAACGATCTCCCAAAACTTAGCCCTGATAGCTTTATCGGAAAGATCAAATTCAGAAGATGCATTTCCATCCTCTACCATATCGAATATATTTATTTCACCATCAGAAGTAGCACAGATATTAGAAGTTTCAAGCTCATATCTTGCCTTGTCAATCAGTCTGTCATGACTGATGCAGTATAAGCAGTTGTAAGCTACTCTGTAAATGTATCTCTCGTTGAACTTCTTTTCATTTGCTTCAAGAATTGGGACATTTTTGTTGAGGTACTGAAGAACTGTTTCTACACCTTCTTCTTCAGAAGCGTAGAAGGATTTAGTTTTGTACCAAGCTAAGATGATTTCGTTGAAATACTGAATATATAACGCGACGGTTTTATGATCTTCTGGAAGTGCAATCCATTCCTCATAAGAATATGGATTGGTATAATTGATGTGATTAATGAATAATCTTCTTGCTTCGTAAAATTCTCTACTCATAACTTATATCCTCCTGGACTATTGATATTTGTTGACCTGTGTTGATATTTATGTGTTATTTATTTTACATGTATATTGTATAACGATTTTGGTGAGAAGTCAAGCCCGATCACAAAACTTAATCATTTCGTAATAATTCATGAACCTTAGACATATCAATAAATATAGAATTATCTATATCTGTGTTATCTAAACTAACTTCTCCTCGTATTCCGTAACATCTACATTTGAAAAATTGATATGAATGATCAAATGTTTCTTCTACTTTCGTATTGTCTGAAATTACAATAGGTATGATACATACTACATCTATAGGCCTAAAATACATGAATTTAAGAACATCTCCAATTGATTCACAACAATACACAACACCATCACATCCTGGCAATATCTTCTCATCATCAAGTATACTGAGATACTTATCAAACGAAGTTCCATGGTACAATACTTTATTCATATAACATAACCTCCGAATAAACAATGACGATGCTTCATTACATACGAATCACAATCTGTTAATGATTCTCATAAGAAATCCTAGAATCATTTTACGATCTGCGTTGTTTTTAGATGAAAATAGTTTTAAAAATTTGTCACGCAACTCGCTCACAAGCATAAAAACATTTCGAATAAGTTCATTTGTAACTTCAAATTCTGGATATTGTTTATGTTTTCGATTTTGGATGATCCAAGCATCAATGCATGTTCTAACGTCTGATAAAGTTGTGCCGAATTCCCCAAATACAAGTTCGTCATATACATCACTTGAAAATTTTTTGCCCTTTGGTTTGACATCAATATCATTGATATCTGCAAACCATGTGGCCAATTCATCAATCCAGTGTTGATAATCTCTACTATTTGGATATGCACATAATTTTATGATATTTGATGTGATCTCTTCACTGAATCCTCTGATACGTCTTTCAGCTTTTGATTTTTCCATTGACATACCATATATGATAGATGGTCTAATTGTATGTTTTTTCATGATTAGATACTCCTCCTTTGTAAATTATAACGATTCTATAGTAAATTGAAAAATTATCAAGTACCATTCACATTCGTATTTAATAGTCTAGTACTGATACAAAACGAATGCAGGAGTGTATAAACCTCCTGCATTATTATTTCTAGCCCTTTGTGCAACTTATCTCATTAGATGATATTTGATCTTATCAATCTCAAATTCTATTTGAAACAATGATTATATGGTTTGCCGAATTCCTTAAAATAATATGTCTTATACTCCTCAATGCGCTTATTCAGCATATCGCACGCATCTGACCATCTGTTTCGTATAACTAATTCTACCCATTCATCTCTTGTGATCCTGGCATAAGATTTTTCTGTATCCGTAGCATTCATAGAATCAAACATCTTATAGATATGTTCATCAATCCCGAATCCGGATATTATCGTCCGAATGTCTTCAAATTCTGTCCAGGATTCTATTTTCCTATGAATATAATGGTTAAGATAAATAGCGCACTTCAGACACCTTATAACATACCAAGGTTTTCCTAAATAGAAATCATTATGATTTCTATCCTTAATGTCTAAAGCAAATGCTTTATAAAATTCGTCTCCACCCCATAATTCATGGTTCTGTGTCTTCACACAGTAGTTAAAGAGATGCACTACATCTTCATCGAGTATGCTGTATAACTTAGCATTCATAGCTTCTTTGATCGATCTTCTGTCTTCATATGATGCATAATAATCTCTATCTAAATCTACTATGAATACAGTTACAAGATTACGGAAATCATCGATGCTCTGATCATATGAAGGATCAAGATCATTGATAATTCTATATATCATATCTTCATCGTAGCGGATGAAACCTTCACCAAATAACTTCTTCACAATTTTCTCATATCTTGTCATTGTAAAATACCTCCTCTTGGATTATTGATACATGTATTTTCTTCACATATATTAACGATTTATGAATATGCCAACAATATATTGTGTGATTATTTTCTATTCATAGCAGCTACTTCTTCCGGTGTAAATGAACTAAATAGATCCTCTAGATCTTTCTTCATATCGTACTCGAACTTATCTTGTACAGATGTTTCAGATCCATTGATAATATCTTCAAATACATTCTCGATGTCTTCTACATCAACTACAGATCGCTTAGATATATAAGATATCGGAATATCATATGCATGAGATAATAACTTTCGTTTAATATAGATTAATCCTAACTTTGTTTCTCTTGACATTTTCATCTCTGTTTCCTCCTCTATATCAACTCTAATGAATTGAACTCTTTTTCTGAAAGATCATTGATATCTTTGCCTTCAGGAATTCCTTCAAATTGCCAAACAAGTGCAACGGATTTCAATGCTTTTTTCAATCTACGTGTTGCGCGTTCTCCTGCTTCATCAGGATCAAATCCAAGTATGAACTCTCTTACACCTAGTCTCTTAAGCTGTTCAATTTGATATGGCGTACCAGTCCCTAGAAGCGCTACAGCAGGTTTTCCATATCTCACAGAGGTCAATGCATTGAAACAACTTTCTACTATAACAACCGACTGACAACCTCTTGGAAGTTCGTAGATTCCATATACTGGTTTCTGTATATCATTCGGTATATAGAATCGCTTTATGGAAATAGCTCTTCTTACTATAAATAACGATCTACCCTTAATATCTCTCACAGGAAATGTGATACAAGGAATTTCTTTTTTACCACCCTTCGGAATATAGTGCATATCTACGCCTACATCATATCTTTCTATGATGTCATCGGTAAGTTTTCTGTCGTACATGTAGGGTACCGTAAATCTGTATTTAGCAAGTTCTTCTTCGTTGATGTATTCAACTTGATTCTTATTCATACTATGTATAGAATGTATAGCGAACTTAGCTTCTAGCGATTTACTCAACTGTTCTGAAAATAGTTTGCCAGATTCAGTGTTTATTCGTGATCCAATCTGTTCTTCTATGTACTTGCGAACAGCTTCCGGCACAACTCTCTCACTTAACAACTTTGGAATCCACTGTTGCAATGACCCAGATGTATGACATGTAAAGCAGTTGTAAAATCCTTCAGGATAGAGCTGACCATTACGATACTGATCATGAAGAAGTACTCCTGCAGAGGGTCTCCTCTCTTGACCATTGCTATGAAATGGGCAGTACACGCTGTAATAATCTCCCGTGATTTTATTGAGCCGAATGAGTCCTTGTGAACCCATATATTCAAGTAATCTTACAACATCCATTAAAATTGAACACCTACCTCAAAATCATCGTCATCAATTAGAGCGTCATCTTCGTCTACATGTACCTTTGTTGTCATCACAATAGGTGTACCTACAGGATTTGGACTGATTGATTGAGCTACAGAGTCATTAAGATCATTTTCAACTAGATGAAGTTCCCCTGTATTTGGATCCCAGGAATAAGACAACACAGGTTTTTGATTTGAAGCATTTCTAGACTTCTCTAATCGGATATCTAGTCTTCTCTCTTTATAGTTCTGTCTCAATGTAAATACCTGTGTAGCAATTCTACCCGGATGGTCTGATCCTTCTAATTCATACATTGAAGGGAATGGATCTACTCCATCCTCTGATTGATTATTTTTAGTAGCCCTGTTGGCCTGCATAGCTACTACTACTGCACATCCTAGATCTTTTGACATTCTAAATAACGAGTTACAGATATTTCTATACTGTTCATGAGTTGCAGATGCATGTTTCTCATCTTCAAGATACGATATACCATCTACAATAAGAAGTTTGATTTTATTACGATACACAAAGTTTCGTAGTTTAGAGACTGTTACAGCTCCATCGGATACATCTTTGTCTTCCAGGATAAATGCAGGCGTATCTTCTTTCTGCAACTCAGTAATGTAATTCAGATACTCTTCAGAATATTGACCTCGGAATAGTTCAGAGTTACGAAATTTTCCTTCACCTCTCCAAGTATCAAATCGAGTAGCCAGGATAGATGCTTGCATCTCGGGAGAATAATATAGAACAGGAAATCCATGTCTTTGAGCAGATTCCATTATCTTTGCGCAGACCCAAGATTTACCTACGTTGCTTCGTGCAGCAATGACAACAAGTTCTTCTACGGTAGAGAATCCTCCATACATGAGTTTATCTACTTCAGCAAATCCGGTAGGTATTCGAGCTCGCTTACTGAACTCTACAATCTCATCAATTCGTTCTTGTGCTCCGTGAACGATATCTGTGCTTGACATAACATCAAGCTTATCTATTCGGAATACTTGTTCACGAATATATCCCCATACAGTTTCAATCTGTGTTTCATCCGCATCTTTAATACGATTGACAGTTTCAACAAGTATGATACGCTCCTTATTGAGAACCATCTGATTCTTCAGATATTCAAAAGGTTCATCTACATCTAGAAGAGTCTCAATATCTTGAAACTCATTCATAAATGTGAAGACATCTGGAACCTTTCCATAATTTGTATTATGATTGAATATGAATTGTATGTGACGCTTAAATACCGAATAGTAAGTATCATCAAATGACAGAAGCTGCTCGCGTTCTTCCGCATCATCTGTAAGAAGTATTCTAGATATTACTTGTAGTTCAATTGATTCTATCATTCACCAGCACCTCCTTCAATTGATTTTTAAGAGGTACTAGAAATAGACCTTTACCACTTAATTGTGAAATATCTTTTAATACAATAACTGTATATTTGTTTTCCATCTTCCTTGATTCAATCAAGTTTAGAATCGTTTGACTCTCAAAGTCGTTGAAGATGCAGTAATCCAATCCGGATATAACAAGTATTTCAACGTTGTTAATATTGTTCTGAAGCCTTTGAAGCTTGTCAGATACTCCTTGAGACCAGCTGTCTTTTATTTGCTGAACATAAGTAGAATAGCTTACATGAACAACATGTGGTCCCATTTTAGCCTTTATGTATCGACATATACAGGTATATACGATCTCCCTGACCTTATTTGAAATGTCCTTGCTCTGTATGCAAATAACTCCGTCACTATTGACGATTGTATTCCAATCTCGAATGAGATCCTCTTGTTTATACTTAAGTTCAATCCCTGAGATATTGCATCGTTCATACATGACATCATAGTTATCATCAATACCGCAGCTGTAATCACACCAATCTCGTGTACAGCTTTCTATGAACTTGCAATCGCGTTTCTCGTCGCATTTTGGATATTCGATAGGAAACTCAGGATACATATGCTTAGTAAGAGGATTTCTAGTTCTCCAAAACTTCACACGATTCTGCACACACTGTCTTGCAATGTCAATAGAATCTTCATATCCTAATTCACGATACTCCTCAGGTGTCATGAACAATGTTGTGAATGAATCACAAGAGCCTTCTAAAGGATATTTATGCTTCACAGTATTATGATCACGTTCAAGTAAGTACCTTCTAACGCTATACTCCCAGAAGAATAAGACATTATTCGGCAAGTTTCTAACATCTTCAACTTTTTCATAAGCTTGCTGAGATGTGAGCAATTCTCCATCTATCTCCACATACTTATTGAAAACAACCCGCTTACCATCTACTCTTCTAAACATGTACGCGAAAATAGGATACCTTATTAGATTATCTATCACCTGTTCTTCAGTAAATCCTGATATCTTAGGTATGTATCCTAATTTGTCATGATAGTTGAACCCTTCATACTTCTCATACATTTCAGGTCTCCTAGGACGTATGAAATGATCCGGAAATAGTTTTAACAAATCTGAGTCTGTCATTTCATCTACTTCGGTTGTTATTGTAATTTCTGATTGCTTAGAAGGAATTTCAGGCAATGTTTTGTAGATCATCATGCTTCTACCTGCTAGATCTTTAGCAGGTCTCCAGAGGTTTTTGATATCTCGTATGGGAAATACTCGGAATGATAACGATATGTCAGCTCTAGTTGAGTTGTGTTGAACAAATTCATTCTCGTTTAATGTATCACTGAATTGTACCGTAGATAAATCACGATCCGTAGAATCACTTGAATCTTTTCTATTGATTTCAGATGTATCTTGAGATACATGCTGTGCATCTTCGACTTCTCTACCTTCAATGACTAATGTATCTGAATGATCTGTGACATCTCTAGATTCAAGTACCTTCCAGTCAAATGTATCAACAGTTGCGTAAGCATTTCCTAATGTAGATTTCATTTCATCTTCATCATAATCAGATTCTTGAAGTAATTTGATGTCATTAGGTAACGAATCCCCTTTAAGTATACTTGTTACTAATGAATTCAAGGTGTCGATAGCTTTTACTTGATTCTTGAACCGCCATGCACCTTGAAATTGCAACACTGCTTGAACATATTTTGGACACATTGACTGTATTTCAGCTAAATGTATCTTAATAGCTCTATTAGATGAAATATCGCTATAGAATTCTTCACAAGCTGTTATGTAATATTTTGCCAACTGTAACACCCTCCTTAGGCAAAACAAATTTCTGTATCTAACATGTTATAACGATCTTCATCTGATATGATAGTTGATTCAAGAGTACAGTACTTTCTGCATAATGCAGTAAATGTAGATTCACCTGAAACTATACCAGCACTCCCCGCATCTACAATTGACTCATTATTAAAAAATTCATCCGAAAATATATCTCCAAGGTCATCAAAATGTTTCCTACTAATATAACAATTAGCAAATTTAGAATATGATTTACTGATGAACCTGAGTCCCTCTGACAAGAACGTAGCTAATGTTACCCACTTATAGTTATCTTTAGATGCTGTAGCATCTGACTCAATCCATTCCTGAGTATAGTATATTTTACCAACTGGGAAAGGATACATGTAAGTGTTATTAGATTCTGAAAGATTGTCACACCAAGTCCTAAATTCTTCTACAAATTTCTTGAGCTGATGCTCCCCTTGCACCCAATAGTATGCATAAGCTCCAATGACCTGTTCAGCATATTTGAATATAAGATCTGCATTGAATCCATATTTTGGATAGCAATCAGGTTTAAATCTATGATCAAACCAATAGCTGATCAATTCCGCACATTCTACAGGCTCGTGATAATCACAATTCTGACGCATCTCTTCTGGAAATTTAGAAAGAAGCTCATGATTCTGCCTCATGAGCTTCCGAATAGATTTATCTTTCTTCTTGTTCTCAGACTTAGTAGCATTCTCAGGAAGGTTCAAATACGGTTTTGTAGACGCATCTGTAGCATTCTTTGGATCATAAGGATCAGGAACTACAGCAGATTTTACGCTTTCAGCTACATCTGAAATAACAGATACAGATTTCTGAAGTAACTGACCTAATTTATCAAGTACCTCATCAACTTTCTTATCAAGGCCTTCAACTCTACCCTTCAATTCGTTGAATTCTTCTTTAGTAACGTACCGCTTATCCATTTCCTCGTAATCAATCATGGAATGTCTTGATCTACCGGACCCACCTCGTGTATTATCATCTTTATGCTCCTCTAAAAACTTTTCCATAATCTCTACCGATTTCTTGAGGTTTTCAAGGCTATTTTCTACCCTATCTTTAGTACTCTGGTACATTGTGCCTTCTACGTGTTTCAAATCTTCTGCATACTTAAGTACTCTTGCAGATGCTGTTTCCATACCACCATAATTCATGAAAAACATACTATGTAACTCCTTCCTGAGATAAAATAAAAAGCCGATGAGCTTGCCCTTATCATTTCTTTTATGTTACCTAGATATAGGACTCTCGCCTTTCCTATGTCGGATAGGACGCTAGGTCCTATACCTTACTAGATAACATAAAACAGATGACAAGGGCGAGAGACTCATCGGCTTTATGCGTCAGAACATATTCAATTGTACTCACCTTCTAGTTGATCATCTAGAAGAATCAAATATGTGCGAGTCAACTGTTGATAGACGATAAATGTTCACGTTCATCAATTCCTTCCGCCTACTCAAGACGTTGTGAAAAAGATTACTTGATACTTATTTACCTATCTATCGTTGACTACATCAGTAATTATAGCATCGCTATCACGAGAAGTCAAGTGGTTTTTATAAATTTTTCAAAATATTTTTATCCGCTTGAAATCAAGTATGCTATCACCTACTGACATTTTAAATTTTGGTCTGTCATATAACATAACGATTGGAAACGTGGTATGAATAGTATTCTGCAACTATCATACCATAGAAGACGATAGTTCTACTGCCAGAGTATACTAGTTATCAAGTATCTAAGAATCTTAGTGGTTACCGTCTAGGTATCGACTCATCTCTGAGCCTTTGAGTAGGACTATCAATTCAGAGAAATCAGATTGCAGATACGCCCACCCTTGTGGTGGGCTATTTTAGAGGTGCGAACCTTTAGGTGAGCTTATTGATTGAATTTTTAAGTGGTGCGAACTATTCTCGTAAGAGTATTAATTATTTTTCTTACTAGAAAAATAATTTACTTTGTAATCTATGATTACTCTTTATTTGTGTATCTATGATACACTATACGCGCGCACGCGTACGAGCGCAACCATTCAACTCACCAAATTTTAAGAATTTAGTTATCAATTTTTGAAATTTGATATTTCTGATTATCTGAGATTCTTAAACCTGCTACATACCATTGATCAGGTAATCAGCTAAGATAAGGTAAAATGAATTGATTAAATAATAAGATATTTTGAAATTGTATGAATATTAAAACATACATCATTTCTAAAATTGAATATCAAATTCTATGTGTATTTATATCATACTGAAATCTTACAAATTGTTATCTGAGTCGTGAATATGAAACGCTTACCCGACAGTGAAAAACTATACCATAATCTTTTATAAAAGTTTTAACCAACTATCTATAAATTTGTTCTTGATCATTATATAATATAATTATATTAGATGACCGATTGATGTAATATGTGTGATTTTTGACTGGAGGCTGCTTGTATAATGAATAATGAACAAATCAAACAGAAGACGATTGAATTGTATGACCAATTACCTATGGAACTAGAAGAAAGAAAAGCACGACATGATATAAGAGATCAAATACTAGAACTCAATTATGCATTCTTCGGATATGTTGCATCTCATAAATTTGTGAATAATCAATATGTTTCATATGAAGACAAGCTGAACACAGCTATCTATGCGTGGCTTACAATGTGGTGGAAATACCGTTGGACACCGAAGTATAGGGCTGATTTATCATTTACCGTATTTTTCAAGCCGAGAATAACAGAAGTCATGGAGCGAGAACTTGATGAAGTTAAGTATTCAGTTCGTCGCTCTTTATGTATGGAAGTTGCTAAACAGCTTGACAAGCATTGGGCGAAGGTTACATATGATGATTTATCAGATCCTAGAGTTAAGCTAACTGCAGATAAGATGAATTCGTTGAAAGCGATATTTGGTTCGTTATACTCTGCTGATTTAGAAACTCACGAAATATACATAGAAGCAGCTAAACCAGATGTGTTTCGAAGTATGTCAGATAATTATGACTCCATACATGATTTCTTGATACATGAGATGATTGAGAATGAATCAAAACTAGATGATAAGAAATTGAGGGAAATGTCTGATATGTTCGGACTAGATTTCTACGACTTGAAGAAAGAGCTACCTCAAGCAGAAGCAGATCTCTACAAACAATTGCATGATAGTTTAGATGTTTACGAGAGTATTTGAGCAGGGTGACCGATCAACCCTGCTCATTGTATGCTATGCTACCTGTTTCTCAGCAAGCTTGTTCAAGTATGTGATCGTCTTCTTCATAGATGTGTTTGCTGTGTCTGATCCTTGTCCAGGAAGTAATGACATCCTATAAGACAGATCATATACTTTATCAGAACTCGTCTTGTAGTGCTGGAAGAAGTCCATTGACGCCTGGAACAGCTGATATCCTGTACCTCTATAATTGTTCAGATCAGGACGGTTCATGCATTCCTGTAAGAATGTTTCACGTGCAATCTCTTGCTGTTCGTTCGCTTTGGCATGAGATCCCGTTGGATCTTCCATGATTGGAAACATATCGTCTAAGAAATGTTCTACTTCATCTCGCCCGATTCTCACCTTGCGATACTTGCTCGATTTACCTTCAAGCTGAGATGATGCAATAGCAATCTGATCATTTATGCTGTAGCACATCTGCTGATTGATCTGCACATCTGGACTTACAGCTACTCGTACTTTGAATACGTTATTGTTGAGAGCATATGCGAGAGTATTCTGGCAAACAATGCGGATAGGTGTATAGAGTATTGTGATCTTACCGTCCACTTTCAAGTGTTCATTCAGAACGACTAAGTACTGATCAATGTCATCATCAAACAACTTGAACTGGTCCATGACTTTGAAGCAGCCGAATACTTTTTCAGCTCCGTTGACATGTCCGCATGTCTCAACTTCGATCTTGTTTCCAAGCATACTCTCGATCAGCTTAAACGTATCATCATTCTGAATAAGCTTCGGATAAGCTACATTTACAGCACCGATGACGGATTTAACTTCATCCTCTTTGTAGATGCAATGCCATCTGTCCACTTGCTGATGGAACTGAGTGTACATCTTTGTAGCTCCTACTTTCCAATCGAGATCCGCAGCTCTAATGATCTCTTGAGATGTTCTAGGCTTAGAATCTTCATACAGAGTTCCAAGACGTCCCCAAGGACTCTCACCTACATATATGTAGTCTTTTGCCATTTAGTGTTCCTCCTTTTCATGTATATATTTTTTTGTTTCACTACAATTTAACGATTCAGTACATAATTTCAATACACACTCTACTTTCATGAGTGATTCTAATCATTCATAGAAATAGCACAGATTCAATATCTGTGCTTTCATCATACTTTATTCCAGTAGTTATTGACAGTACCAATACTACAATGAAGTTCTTCTGCGATATCTTTACGCTTCCATCCAGCGTCTTTGAGTGATTTGAATTTTCCTAGATCAATGCGTACACGTTTCTTACGTTCTTTATCATCTGTATCTACATATACATCTCCGTTGTTTGTCATCTGTGATTCTGTTATCTTAATATGAAGATCTTCATTTGATACGCTTGTAGCAATGTTAGGAGATGATTCAAACAGATCATCTATGATATTAGTGAATCCCGGATCACCTACTGATACAATTTCCGAATGCATAGGAACATCTTCTGTTTCTTTGAGAGATTTTTCATTGCAAGAATTAACTAAAAATCTAGATCCTTGAAAAAGTTCATTCAACGACCACATTGCAAGTCTACCACTTTGAGTAGGTCTAAGAACTTGTATATCTTCTCCGTCTAAGTATCGTCTTAAAGCATCTTCTTTTGATATCTCTTGTAATATTGAATCCATATAGAATCACATCCTTTCACATCAACGTTTGTTGTGAGTTTTGCACCATTCGTTCAAATATTTGACTTGATCTTCGTCTGACTGTAGGTCATCATATTCGTTTCTAGATCCTATAATCAGTAAGAACAAACTTGCAATTCCTAATATCATAGCTATTATGAATGCTATTATCATATGAATCATCCTCAATTGATTGCGTTTGGAAGAACTCCCCTCTTATTTCCGTCTAGATGTCTGTATTTATAATTGTTTCTTATATGTACCCAAAAATAATGACCCTTGCTACTCGCAGTCACAAATCCACGATATACCTTTATAGGTACATCATAGTATACATATAATCCTCCACCTTTTCCGCCATCCTTAGACTTGAATTCAATATACATATCGCCTGTATTATCCCCGGCTTTGCGGACATTGATAGCATAACTCCATATATTAGAAGATTTTGCACGGACCATATTCTTTGTTATTTCTTTAGTGCTGATTGCTGCAAATATATTAGATCTATCAGATGCATCTGCAAACATGCATCTTATGATCTCAAAATCTTTCGGAACATTTAAACTCGATCTGAGAACTCTTTTCATTTGACAGAGACCTCCTTCATATAAAATATTGAAGGTTCTACTTTCTGTTAAATAGAAATTCTCCTAGATATACTAAGCAGATGGACCATAATATTCCAATTATCAATACTACCCATATGAAATATTTAAAAGGTACTTGAAATCCTCCTAATATTGCAAGAGCTGCACCTAATACAGATCCTCCTCCGTAGAATATGATTTGAATCAATGTATTTAACCATCTATGTTTCATACTTTTCACTCTTTCAGAATAATTTGTGAGGCTTAGAAACTTTATTGATAATATCTACTTCTAAATAATTTTCATACGAATGATATGATATCTTAGATACATAGTCAATAATTTCTGGTAGATATGTATCAATATTTAATTCTTGTGCTACTCGATCTAGATACTCAAGTTTAGCTAATCGGTTCTTTTTGTTTGCATTGAATTCACGCTCGTTTTCAGGTTCTTTGAATATGATAGGGCATCTAGTTGCCCAATTCCTTCCAAACTGATATATTCCGATTCTACACACATCAGATCTTGAGTTATTCATGAATCTCAGATGAGGCATCTTACAAGTGATTGACGTTACAGGATGAATGTGACAGTAATAAGTTGTGAATTCATCTGTAGGTTCTTGGGGATTTTCTCGATCAGGACTAAACGACCAAGTGCATCTTTCTACTACTTTTCCTTTTTGTGATAGATACAAATGCTGTTTCTCAAGTTTGAATACATACACAGGTACATTCTTGAGATTAATATTATGCATCTCTTGTTTCAATCCTGTACGAAGACGCTCGAGCTGATTCATATTAAGCAACTTGTTATATGAATGATACTCAGGTTCTGTGATATTCATGATACGATCATATTCAAACTGAACATATACATTATCTTCAGGAACATCACAGCATCCACAAGAATTACATCCATCTGTCAAGAAAAATGTATTAGAAAGTTGTATTCTATGTATCTTTAAACACCTGTCATATATCTGATCATCTACAATGATAGGATGTTTTGATACAAGTTGTAGATATTGAAGTATTTTATCAATATTATTCATAGTAAAACCTCCATAAAGAAAGTGTGATACATATCGCATGTATCACACTTAATAACGATTCATACTAACCTGTAAGATTGTAGAACTCTTGTCTGAGTGCATGATCAGTATCAAATTTACCTCTCATAGCTGCTGTTCTTGTATAAGTCCCAGGTTTCTTAACTCCGCGCATTGTCATGCAATAATGCTCTCCTGATATTACTACAATTACATCTTCGCTACCAGTTGCTTTCATCATGATATCCGCAATATCATGTCCAATTCTCTCCTGAAGCTGAGGTCTCCTGCAGACAGCGTCTGCAATTCTAGCCATCTTAGAAAGACCTAAAACTTTACCTTTAGGAAGATAACCGATACTGATATCCAGTTTCATCGGAAGTAAATGATGCTCACACATAGAATAGCATGGAATATGAAGCTCTGTTACAAGATCATTAGATTCAATGTCAAACGATTTAGAATTTTCTTCTGCTATTTTTTCATTTGATTTGTCGATTGAACTGAATATTTCTTGATAGGCTTTTCTCACTCTTTTAGGAGTTTCAACCAATCCAGGTCTATCTGGATTTTCTCCTAATGCGAGTAATATGTTATATACGCATTTTTCTATGACAACATTTGGATCTTCTCCTGGAACCATAGATTTTATCAATTGAGTATCCCAGTACTCCTTATTCAATCCATCTTTCATATCTTACACTCCTCTCATATTTGGATCCCAAATTATCTTGTGCAACTGAAGTTGAATACGAACATTTTCAACATCATTACAGATAAGAAAATCTACAATTTCTTTAGGATCTATCTCTCCAAATACGGGACTAACAAAGATGTTTGCACTAATATCATATCTATTAACCACTGCAAGCATAGTTGATAGATCAAGTTTAGATCCTACTACAAACTTTAGAACATCTTTTGATCTTAATAGAGGAAGATTCAATACATTCATTCTATCTTCCATATTAGATGAAGGACATTTATAATCCATAGTAAGTATCACATTTTTCATATCAACATATGGAAGTATTGAAAGACTTCCATTAGTCTCAATATTTACTTCATATCCTGCATCAGTTAATGCAGTTACTAAATCATAACATTGATCGCATGCAAGCGGTTCTCCCCCTGTTAATGTGATTCTGTGTAAACCAAAGTAATCTACATGTTCTACGATATCTGATATACTCATCAATGTATAATCACCATATGTAGTTGCATACGAAGAATCACAGTAACTACATTTAAGATTACATCCATATAGACGTATGAAGGTTACAGGGTATCCTGTTCGGATACCCTCTCCATCAATGGATCTAAAGATTTCAGAAACTTTGATTAATTCTTTCATTCAATCTACTCCTCATATGCAGCCCAATTATTAGAGCTCTCTTCAACCTCTGCTCGATAGCAGCATGGAATTGAATCAACAATCCATTTTGCAATGTTTTCTGCAGTAGGGTTGAAATCAAATACATCGTTAAGATATTTATGATCCATAACTGCATGAACAGACTTTTTAATCTCCTTGAAGTCAATAACCATACCGTTTTGATTGACTTCATCAGACTTACAAAATACTGTTATTTTCCAATTATGTCCATGCATATTTGTGCACCGAGATTCATAATCAAGTTCCAATTTATGTGCTGCTGAAACTTCCAATTCTTTTCTTACATAATACATACTCAATTATCCTCCTCATATTCAATAGGATCCTCTACACCATTTTCATGGAATGCATTAAGACGATCAATACATGTTCCGCATTTTCCACATGCTTTATCTCCACCTTTGTAGCAACTTGTGGTAAGTTCATATGGAACATTTAAGTCCAATCCCGCTTTAATGACTCCAGCTTTATTCATATTTACAAGCGGTGCAACTACTCTTACTTTTCCGTAAGTTCCTATGATGATTGCAGTATTCATTGCAGACGTAAACTCCTCACTGCAATCAGCATATGCTCTACCAGCAGCATCATCTGCATGAGCTCCGAGTAAGATATCTACATCATCTTCAGGCCAAATGGATTGAGCCAATGCTGCTACAGCTGATAACATGAGCCCATTCCGAAAAGGTACATAAGTGGAAACTTTACCTTCTCCGTTTTCTGCAATCTGCTCTGCATAACTTTTTTCAGGGATCATATCTGTACTATCTTTAAGGAGCGAGCAATTACTGAATCTTAATACAGATGAAAGATCAAGTTCATAATGATTGAGGTGATAGTGATCAGCCACATTTTGAGCACATTTGAGCTCTTTCTGATGCTTCTGTCCATAAAGAACTGAAACTGTAGCTACTTCAGAATACTTCGCGGAATTTACAGCAATTCCTACACATGTTGTAGAATCTGCTCCTCCTGAATTTAATACTACTGCTTTTCTCTGTTTCATAATCTGAAACCTCCTGTTTTTGAATTATATTTATTAAGACTGCACAAGCTAGGGTAACAGCACTGTCTTGTGCAGAATTAACCATTACATATCGTAACGTACAGTTCTGTTTGATGCATCTCTTAATGCATCTAGCTGTCGTTGTTTTGCAAATTCCTGATACTGGTATCTAGGGTCTGCGTAGTTTACAAATGGAAATATTGAAATTCCTCCTCTGGGACTAAATATTCCTTTAACTTCAATATATTTAGGATCCATTAGAGAAATTAAATCACTCATAATGATATTTATGCAATCCTCATGGAAGTCTCCGTGATTCCTAAAACTAAACAGATATAGTTTTAGTGATTTGCTCTCCACCATTTTAGAATTTGGTATATATGATATCACAACCTTTGCAAAATCCGGCTGTCCAGTTTTAGGACATAAGCTACTGAATTCATAAGCATCAAATGAAACTACATAATCACTTTCAGGATGCTTATTGATAAAATATTCAAGTACGCTCGGATCGTAATCTGTAGGGTACTTTGTTTTATTAGATCCCAAAGACGTTACATTACCTAAATCTTCTTTGCTTCTACTCATACTAGAAAATATCCTCCTCGTCTCTCCATACAAATGTATGATTAAATAATTCTCCGTTGTCAACTACAATATCTTGTGCAGTACAGCTCTTGTTCATAACAGTTAAGAAATACACCCATTCGGCGCATTCTTCAGGAGTCATCCACTTTCTCAGTGGTGTCATACACATTATCTCTTGCCAAGCTTCGTCATCATCCATTACAGACTGGTTCAAATCAGTCATAACTCCTCCGAAAGATAAACTATTACATGTAGCTCCATATTTTGCAATTTCCTTTGCAGCCCACTTGGTGTATGACAATACTCCTCCTTTGGATGCAACGTAGTAAGGAAACTCTGCACCGTTATGAGCAGAAACACTTGCCATATTACAGATAGATTTAATATTTGGTTGTAATCCATATTCCTCTGTGGTTCTAATTAATCCTTTGAGATTGACATCAATAGCATCATTATCTTGTGTTCCCGCATTGTTGATCAGTATGTCAACGCATTTGATCTGAGGCAGAGCGCTGACTGACTTCACATTTCTGCAATAATGTGTATAATTACCTGCTTTATCTCCTAAATATGTTTTAGATGCATAGAGATGATTCTCTACATCTATTCCAAATACTTCGTGGCCTTCATCAAGAAATTTTTTAACACATGCACGACCAATTCCTCTAGAAGCTCCAGTTATGACTACTCTCATCTATTACACCTCATCTGAATCTTCAATGATAGACCTGAATTCTCTAATCATATCATCTTCATCTCTTACAAAACACTCAAGCTTATCATTATAATCCTTCATAAGATTATCAATAAAATTCTGAAGTTTCTTTTTCATCTCTGATTTACTCATATGAATCACCTCCTTTATCTGTATGTATATAACGATTCACATATTACGCAGATTTCTGTGAATTCATATAGTCGATATAGTTCTGTCCTACTCCATAAGTTTCCCATCTTCTGTATGCCTTAAATCCTAAAGGAGAAAAAATAATTTCAGCTAACAATTCACAAGCAGCGCCGGTGATAGAGCACATAATTACTTGCGTCATGTTCCATCCAAAGAATGTGACAGATACAATCATAGCAAATACAAAATTATCTAAAAACTGTCCAAAAGCAGTAGATACATAAGATCTGAGTGCATATGCAAAGAAGTTATTTTTACTCATGCGATTTCCGATTGCTTGATTTATGATAGCATTTACAACAGATGCAATAATCATTGCAATAGTAGATCCAAGTAATACATACCAAGTACCTCCAAATGTATCATTAAGTGCATTATTTGCAATAGGATCATTATAGTTATAGAATGCAGACCAGTTATTACCAATCTTTGATTCAATAAAAAATACCAAGCAACAGATAAGATTTATAAATACAGATAAGAGTGATAATTTGATAGCAGCTTTTGCACCAAATCTTTTTGTAAGCATATCCATACATAAGAAGCTCATCCATGATAAAACAAATCCACAGTCAAGAGCAAGATATTCCACACTTATTAGCTCTTTCCCGGCGAACACATTCATGAACACTACACTCAACACAAAGAAAACCATCGTCAATGCAGGAACATTCCTAAGAAGAATTCTGTAATCTTCTATCTCACTGACAATGGTTGATTTCAACTTATTCATATTCAATTTACCTCCTATTATTTTTTGTTTTAGACCAGGACGTCAAGGTTATTACATAACTGGTCTTATGAAAAGTTGATATATAATCAGGTACAATGTTTGTACCTGTTATTTTTGATCTTCTATATTAAAGGTATCAAATCTGGAATCTTTACCTTTTAATATTTTAGATATTAAAGACTTTTTATATTCAATTTCGCTATATAACGATTCAATTTCACTCCTCAGTACTTTCACACCAATTTCAGCTGACATCTTAGTACTTTTCAACACATATGGACGAGATTTACCTGACGAGTCTAATGCTAACCATATGATATCTGCACTATTGTAGTACTTCAAAAAATCAGAAGAATTTACAGATGTTATATCATCTTTAATTGCTACAAGTTTGAAATCATCTATATTATCTTCATCTACTTCAATAGAAAATGAATCAGCGGACCAATAGGTATCAACCATATAGAGTTTACCTCTAAACTCTCTAGGCTTAAATGTCCAATTCATGCAATGAAATTCCATCCCTACTCTACTAGGTCGATATTTTCTGCACGCTTCTTTTATACTCAGCTTATCTGATATTTTATAGATTCCATTCATATTAATGTCCATATACATTCACCTTTCATCTTATAGTTATTCTACATCCTACTTGAATATATTAACGATGCTTAAATCGTTATTACATACAAAATCTGCAGGGATCTTAATAAGACCCGCTGCAGATCAATGAAGAAATTGAATGCCGTCCGTTATAATGAAAGGTTGTTATGAATATGATATATCAGAATATGAAATCATAGTTTTCATATTCTTTGTTCAATCGTTTTAGAACAGTCTTCATGACGAGTTGGTAACCAGATTCAAGATCGTCAAATTTGGTCAATGCAAATGTATTGAATCCTAATGTCTTTTCTCGTGGACTGATTTCAATTATGTTCATTCTCAATTTATCAGAATATGTTGTAAGGCTTATGTTCAATGACATTTCATGCATATCGTGATCAGATTCTGTTCTCAACTCTTCTTTGAGCTGATACAATATGGTGAAATAGATATCATATGTATTAGCTCCTTTTTTGAAGTTGTAAGCACCGTCAATATGTTTAAACAAGTATTTTCCAATGATGTTTACAGCTTGACCACCTTGATATTTAGGTTGTGTTGTATTCTTACCACACAGAATTAATCTTTTTCTAATTTTAACCACGCCTTTCCGTCAAATTTGAAAGCATACAGATCTTTCACCCACTTTGTTCCATCAAATCTCCAAATATATGGTTGCTCTGCAGGTTCCATAGTAGCTTCAAAAAATGGATCTCCACTTTGAACAACTAACATGCTATTGTTTGTAGTAGATCCACTTGGCCAATCAGTAGGTCTAACATGTACGAACATTGAATGTCCGGGAGGAATTCCAGGTGCATCATCAAATGTAAATTCTTGTTTGTATCTGTATCGTCTATGACCTTGTGTATCTAGATCTCGTCCAGTACCAGGTCCAAAATATGCTACAGACCCAAATGATGTCTGGTCGTTGGATGTTGATACGTTTCCCAATCCTCCATATGCACAGTTATATTGATTGATAGTCTCAAGAGTGCAACTAGATACTGCACTTAATGACTCATTTCCATTATTTCCACCGACAACATAAATGTCAACAGCAAAAGTGCATCCATATCCATTTGTCGGTCCTACAAGCCCTCCTGATGGAGACCCTCCAAATCGTTTACCATTAGAATGTCCTGCACATGCTAAGAAATTCATCTGAGTTATTTTAACAGGTATATCATTTACATTAACATATTTTCTAGCCCATCTATCATGTGTCCACCAAGATCTTTGAAACCATGTACCTGATGCGGCTGCATATGAACCATCAGAATATGGATTGTTAGAAGCTATACTATATGATAATAGATCTGACCATCCTGTATTAGGATTATATGCTATGGCCATTTGTATCACCTCCTAACTAGAAAACGGGATCCATGTACTTCCAGTAAATATCCATAACGGTGATGAATCCCAGAGCGCATATATAGTCCTATCACTTGTTATATTAGTATAGTCTCCTAGCCAACCTACAAATCGTTTTCCTGATTTAGTAGGATTATTTGGAGGTGTAGCAGAATGACCGTACTGTATTGTCTGAGTAAGTGCACCTCCTCCTGAAGATGATCCTCCCCTCAAGTCAAATTTGACTGTAAATGTTTGTCTAGAAGCATCCCAGGCCGGGTAGAGTGTTGCCGGTGCATTTGCAGTGTAGTTTCCACCTAAATCATATACAGCTGCTCCTCCAGATGATGTTGCCCACCCTGTATGCGTATGACCGGGATTTTCTGAACTCAGATCTACATCTGATAAAACAAGAGTTTGGTTCTTATGTTTAATCTGATTTTCAAGGGTTATGTAATACAATTGAGAGGTATTGTATATTATTATGTAGTCCCAAATCGCTGTAATAGTTTGTGATGATTGTATATTAGTAAGAGGCTTATCCCATTGTACAAAATTACACTGTGTTCTTGTGCATATCGGAGCAGTAGCTGTACCTCCAATAGCAACGCTTTGAGTTAATTGACCTCCTCCAGTTCTAGTACCTCCGTCTAGATCGAATGTAACAGTTACATTAGCTGCAGGTGCTGACATAGATATTGTTTGCACTACATGAGAATGAGGAGACTCAGAACAGCCAGGATCTCCGTCCAATTGTCCACATACAGATGCAAAATATATCTTAAGAGTGCATGACGTCGAAGAATTTACGCTAGAAACACTAGTACTTCCAGAATAAACTCCTGAATTCCATTGTGATGGGCTATTAGGTTTACTTATCAAACTTTTAGTTACACCATCATCTAGTTGTACTGAAATATCTGCGTTATATCCAAAGTAATCATAGCCCCCTACACCATTAAGCGATGCGTTTACGTTAGCACTAATAGTATTACCAGATCGAGTTACATCAGATACACTTATGTTGATATAGATGTTAGGCTGTCCAGAATATCCAGATATTCCAGCACCATGTACTTGTAAGCTTCCATTGTGATATGACATTACTCATCACCATCCTAATCTTCTGTCCAACCAATTCCGATAGATCCAGCTGGAATGGAAGAACTAGGTGTAGGTTCAGTTGCACTTATATACAAACGCAATCCATTTTTAAATTGAATATACGGGAATGTCTGATTCAATCCAGATTTCAACGCCTTCATATTATCTCCTAAGACATCTATAGCCTTGTTGTTTGCAAGTGCTTCAAGCAACATTGCCCAGTTTATGTTAGAGCTGGACGGTGCAAGTTTAGTCTGTGAACCTTTATCATATGAAGTATTTCCTATAGTAGCATTGCTAGTACCATCAGATCCAATGGTATATTGTGTACCAGAAGTACCTGAAGACATTGATAATGATAATCCTGTCAACTTTCCAGTTTTCGTTACAAGTACTTTTGCCTTAGTTGCATCAGATGTGGGACTAGTGTAATTTGCATCTTGTACAGATACTTCTGCTGCAGGTACAAGTGTTCCGTCAGGTCCTATGATCTCTATAGTACCGTCCTCTGTATTCTTATTGATAGAAAATGTTCCATCAAATAGATTTTCATACTCTTTCAATTCCTCTTCTGTGGCATCTTCAAACATCTTTACAGATCCTGGTGCTACGATATCAAGAGGATTCAGATAATTTGTACCTTTAGAATCTACAAATGTGCCCCATATTGCGGGAGGAAACTTTGAAGATTTTTGATACACTGTGAGTACAGCTGTACCATCTCCGAGTGTAGTGTAATCATCTACGTTTACTTGAACACGAGCAGCTTGATGCTGTGACTCATAATATGTCTCAGGTTTACTCGTTTGCATATCAATTACAGCTGTATCCTTTACTGTTTTTGAAGCAGCAGTAGACGGAAGTTTTCTCTTGTATGCTCCTGCAGCAAAGAATGAAATATATGAACTTGGAACCGAGAAGATAACTTTAGCAGCCCATGGAAATTGTCCAGGACCTAGAAAATCTCCATTCTGTGGAGCAGTTGTATCTGTAGATCCGTCTAGACCTGTCATACCTTTAACAACGGTTCTTATTGTAAACCCTGTAAGCAGTATCTGAAGATCATTGTTGATAGGTCCTCTTATATGAAGACGTATTCTCGGATAATCTCCCATGTTAGGTGCAAAATCTTTCTGAGGTGGTGTCTTAGCACTGGTTGACCAAGTACCTGGATGAATGATAATACCATCTACAATTTTCATATAATCTGCAAGAGCAGCTTTTTCATCTTCGTTCCATTCATCTACCGTTCCTTGTGGTATAGTAGATCCGTGATTCAAATTCCCATTCGGAGAAGATGAAGATGTATTAGAGATAAGATCTCCATAACTTGATACTCGAGTTGCCCAGTTTCCATTATACACACCTTCACCTCTAAAGAATGAAGCAATAATGGTATTTGCAGCGCACAATATTGTATCAGATGGAAACTGTATATCAAGTACCCAGTTATCAGTATCCCCATGAGCTGTGTTAGCTGGAATTTTAAGTAACATTGATGCACCCATTGCTAATGAGGATGCAAGCCATTCACGTTCAGATGCAGGTGGATTCACAGGATCTTCAGAAGCATGTTGTTTCACATATATTTCATATGCGCTAAATCCCGTAACACGTCCCATATTGTATAATTCACGAGCCATATTAAAATTCACCTCCTGATTGATCTATCATATCAAATAAGTTGAGTCCTGTAGGTTCCGATATTTCATCTAAATGTTTCTGAATCTGACGATTTTCATATTCCGTAAGTTCTCTCATCTCACCGAATAATTGTTCAGCTTCTTGTTCAAATTGTATCATATGAACACCTCTTTATATTAAGAAAGGGCGATACATGATATCGCCCTGTTTGTTCTCAATGATTCAAATCTATATGTTTGATATCATCAACAATCTTTGATTTATTCAGCAACTACTACGTATAGTCCAACAAGTTCATCAAGTCCATGCTGTAGCGGAATTCCTGAATCTCTTGTGCACCTGTACAGAACATCACTGTAAGTGTAGTACTTTCCATTGAAGATTTCCATATTTTTCTTATATGGGATAGGATCTTCTTCAGTACCCGCATGTGCTTCGTCGATGTGACTGTATAATGACTCTGTTCCAACTGCACCTGGTTCCCACTGCCCTTGGAATGTAAAATTGGCTTGCATAGTTTTGTAAAGGTCAGTTACACCGTCTTTGGTATGGGCAAATTTGAATCCAGTCTCCTGTGCAACATAAGACTCTTTCACAAGATCTGCCCACTCATCATACAATGATTTGACCTGAAGTGCTTCTTGATCTGTTAATGACTGTGCTTGTTTCTTAGCAACAATAAAAGATGCAGTTGTAAATGCAGATACTTGAGCAACCTGCTTAGTAGCAGCTGTTGCATTCTCGTTAGCTGAAGCAGCAGTCTGTTTTGCTTCGTTTGCTGTACTTGCGATTCCGTTAGCTGTACTCAGTGCATTATTTGCAATAGACTTTGCTTCAGCAGATACACTTTCAGCAGCTGTTATTCTCTGCTCTGTAGCATCTACCGGCTGGATAAGATATACTGTAGCTGTTTTAGCATCTGCATTCTTGAAGATTCCACCGTATTTAGTGAAGTTAGAGAAGTGACCATACTCTTCACCTTCCGGCTGTTCAACTCCGATTCTTGCAATGTTGCTCGCCTGGTTGTCAAAAATAGCTTCAATGTTTTCTACCGATTTCGCAGCAGTTGACATTACGATCTCAAGATGGTCATTTACAATCTCTGTACTCTCAACAGCATATGTAGTACCATCAACAAGACGAATTGTATGTGCCATTGTGATATTCCTCGCTTTCTTGTATGATTATACATAATTATCATTTTCTATCTGTAAACAAGGTTGTGTACTACAGTTTTAGGTTGATAAAAGACCTTCTGAATTCTTTTAAACATTCAGGACATATATTGAATGTGACAACATTTCCTCTACCGTGTTTCCTGTTAATCTGAATTTTCTTAGATGTGCAATTTCTAGATCCGCAGATAAGACATGATCTATCTTCACTATTTGTTACTTTGAGAATATCATAATCATGATTATTCTTTTCCTGAGTTACCTCTTTTATGTATGACATTTTACTCACTCCTTATGCACTTAGGCATTTCTTATGATGATAACGAACAGCTTCCTGATCTGCTGTCCAATATAACAACGTAGTTTCTGTTGATGCATGACCTGCAAAGAGAGCAGCTTCTTGTATTGGCATACCTCTATTGACCGCATTCGTTATAGATGTTCTTCGCATCTTATGAGGATGTGATTTCTTAATACCTGCAGCTTTTCCAACCGTATTCATCATATCTTCAACACCACATTTTGTGATACGAGTATGCGGTGATCTTAGTGATACAAATAATGCAGGATTATCATCTGTTCTTGTAGCAAGATATTCTCTAAGATACATGTTTGCTTTGTCATTGAGATACACTGTTCTCTCCTTATCGCCCTTACCATATACGATAAGATCCTTTGTTCCCCAGTTGATATCTTTGATATCAAGATTCACAAGCTCAGATACACGAACAGCAGTAGAATATAGGAACTCAATGATAGCTTTATCTCTAATGTTCTTAGCTGATCTAAAGAGCTTCTCTCGTTCTTCATCGCTGTAAGGTTCTCTAATGGTCTTAGGCACTTTGATCTTCTCAACTTGCATCATAGGATTTTTGTCGATACGATCATTATCATGACACCATCCGAAAAACGAAGAATAACAAGACCGCATGCCTTGCAATGTAGAATTACTAACTCCTCGTATTCGTTTGTATACTTGCATGTACTTTGATATATCGCTTGGAAGAATGTCATTTGTAGCTTTATTCAAATATTGAAGTAGACGAACCATTTCGTAACGATAACGTTCAAGTGTTTCATCCGTTTTACCTTCAAGTGTTTTAGATGTTAAGAAATCCTGAAGGTCATATTTCCAAGAGTCATTGACAACTGCTAATTCTGTATGTTCTGAGTTATCTACAATCTCACAGTTTTCAAATACTACAAATAATGTATCTTTCAAATTCTGAAGCTGTGTAGTATTCAACGAAGGTGTCATTCTTCTAATGACATCGTAGATTTTAGTTTCAAGTGTCATTTCGTCAACCTCCTCTTGGATTCTTGAAATGTAATGGTTGATAAGTTATCTTCAGTATTGAGGTGATTACACTGTACATAACGATTCATACATAGAAAAAGGTCTACCGACGGTTAAGTCGATAGACCGTCAAAAATACGAATCTAGAAGATACAGATTCAAGCTTAGATGCTACAGCTTTACTAGTAAATAACATGTATCAATTATCGCAAACTGAAACTGTTATAGGTAAATGGATAGATGGTAGAAATATATACAGGAGATATTTTCCATTCGGTCAACTGAATGAAACGTCTCCTATGCGTAAAGCACATGATATACAAAATCTTGATAGGCCTGTTCATATATTTGGATCTGCTAGAGATACATCTCTAGAATCAAGATTTACCGTAGCGCTTCCATTCTCTAGTACAGACGGAAATGATATCAATGTATCTGTAACATCGAGTGATATCATAATCTACTATCATGGAAATATTGACAAGTACTATTCTTGTATGATTATACTAGATTATATTAAACAATCAGATTAAACAATCAGACCATTTCCTAATCAATGGTATACATCCCGCATACTTTGATCCACTTACCGGTAACTACTTTAGATACTACAATATCTATAGTTCCTTCGTGTGTGAAATTGAGTATGATAGGGCACACGCTTGACCAATTGTTATTGCACCAAATTCCAGGTACTGTCCTCGAGTTGGTATTTGGTGTGACCGATGCAGGCAGTACTTCAGTTGCATCATTTAGGGTGAATTGATAGATAATATCTGGCGCCCAACTTGAATTTGGAAGTGTACAATGACAATCTAAGTATACAAATACTTGACCTAAGCATTTGACCATCGTAAATACGGATACTTCATACCAGCTATTTAAAGTGATCGAAGTTGTATCAATTACCTCTATACCTAGATTCGTATTTAATGTACTAACTTCGCTCTTCAAATTGTTAATTGCATCAGCTACAAGTTTAGCGCCTAATACCTTTGTATTACTTGATACACCTGATAATGATGTTAAAATATCACTTGTATCAAGAATACTTGAATTCAATGTCATCGTTCTGTTTGTTGCAGAAGATGTAACATGTCCATATGCATCGTAATATATTTGAGGAACATTAAATGTGCTTCCCGGAGATACTGTAGAGTTTGCAGTAGGCCCCTTGTTGCCAGCAGTTACACTATTACTATGCTTAAATTGCGTTCCTGTTAGTGTAATACCTCCAGTAGCTGTATATGTTGTATTTGTATCAGGCGGCATTGCCCATGTTCCATCAGATCTCAGATATCTGTTAGCTGCTCCTGCTGCTGGAGCTGGAACATAACCTGCACTACCTGCAGCGCTTGAACTTGCACCCTTCATGTTAACAGGGCCAGCGGGTAATGTAATTGTTCTGTTAGATTTTGCAGACACATGTCCCTTAGCATCGACTGTGATGTAAGGAATTGTAATAGTACCACCATGAGTAGCAGTTGAATTACCTGTTGGACCTACAGATCCTGCAGTACCTATATTGTTGTGACTGATCTGTGTACCGCTTACTGTGATAGGTGAAACACCTGTATAAGTCTCTACTTCTGGAATATCTTGAGCAGATGGCAATCTTACAGTCCGCATAGTAATTGCAGTTACATGCCCTTGAGCATTGGTTGTAATCTGGGGAATCTCAAAAGTTCCACCATAACCTGGAGTAACATTACCTGTAGGTCCATATGAACCAGCAGTTCCGTTATTCGCATGACTGATTGCAGTACCACTAATGCTTAAGCCCATTCCTGCAGAATACTGCGGAATTGTAACAGTTCGATTAGTTTTCGAACTAACGTGACCTTGTGCATCGGTAGTTATTTGAGGTACATTGAACGTACCACCCGGTGCTGGTGTTGCATTTGCAGAAGGTCCTACACTTCCTGCAATACCAATATTCTTATGTGAAATTGTTTTCTCGCTATCATCAACAGTTATTGCTGTACCACCAGTATATTTGACCTTCGCTGTTTCAGATTTTACAGATCCTAAATTTGCTGCATCGGAATCCGCTGTAGGTGTAGCTACATTTGTAATCTTATTAGATCCCATATTTAGAGGACCTGACATAGTATCTCCTGACTTAGATACTTTTGTTGTATCTTTTAGTTGCACACGGCTGGTGGCAGTATCATCTACATATGCTTCGCCGGTATCTGTAGCAATGAGAAGCCTTCCAGGTACTTTGGCTTGCGGCATTGTAGCCTTAGTACCTCTGGCGAAACTTACTTCTTCTCTAGGCATTTTTGATAACACCTCCAATTTATGTTTAATGTAAAAAGATCTGCTATCTCGTGGAAATATACAAGGTAGCAGATCTTTAATCGTTAGGTCAACACTACTTCATCAGGATTAGAACTCGCCCCATTTAAGAGCAGCACTCTGAACCTCTACTTTAGTAGCATAAGTTTCTTCAATGTTGTTTCCAGAAGCATCTGATGTTGCTCTAGCAACATCAACTGTGATAGTTGCATTGGCAGATCCATCAAATGATGCAGATCCTGTTGCATCACCTGCAATTGTAATTGTACGAGCAGTTGTCAGCTTACTAGCACTTGCAACAACTTTGTTAGCATCAGCTGTGTTATCTACGTTTCCTAATCCTACATCAGATTTTGTAAGATCAAGAGAATCTCCGGATAATGCATGACCATTCAGCTCGAAAGTTTTATCAACTTTACCAGCAAGCGCTGCACTTGTAGCTAAATCGGATACTTTTGTGCCAGATGGCTTAACTTGCCCAGCACCATTACCAACAACGATATTGTCAGCTGTCAAGTCAGCTGAATGTGTCACTGCACCATCAATGTTAGTCTGCGCGATCGTCCAATCTGCATCAGATCCGTCATCAGTTGCATCTGCAATAGCAATAATCAGATCACCAACTTCGCATTGCTGCCCTGCATAAGTACCGGCTGTGATTACACGATATGTCCAACCTGTTTGATATGTTGTAGGCAATGCTTCAACAGTTCCGTCAGTACCAAGTGTGCCTTTGAATACCATTGCATCGTTAGCACCAAGAATTGAATCAGCGTAGCTTTTAGCAGCTTGCTCTGCTGCAGCAGCTTTCTGATCTACATATCCTTTTGTAGCAGCATGTCCGTCTTCTGTCGGAGTTTGTACAATTACAGCACCTGTAAACGTTCCACCTGACTTCGGCATAGCTGCGTTTGCAGTCTCTTCAACAGCATTTAAATCTGTCTGAGATGCAGCAGTAAATCCCTTTTCAGCAGTAACTGTATGTTCAGATGCTGTGATATTTGTGATTACATTACCAGATCCAGTTACTTCAGCTTCTACCTCTGGAACTTCTGGAATATCTTGTGCAGTAGGCATTGTGAATTCAATGTCTTCACCAGCACTAACATGTCCGTTCTGATCTACCGTTACTTTCGGGATCTTAAATGTTTGACCGTAAGTAAGCTGCCCACCAGCTTGATCACCAAGAACTCTCTGAGTAAATGTTGGATGCGTATAGAAGTTTGACACAGACTGCCAAGATGCTCCATCTTGACTGAAGTACAATACTTTTTCAGTCTCATGATAAAACAGAGAATTCGGAGGAAGATACTCTCCCGGTAACTGTGTTCCATGATTAACAGGACGAGTATATTCTGTTTCCCCTACGAATAATTGCTGTGTATCTGTACAAAAATACACAGTATTTAGATCTTTTTCTTCAATGCTTACATATTTAGCATGAAGTCCTGCTAAAAAGTTAACATTCTGTCCTACCTGTGGCATTATTTTACATCTCCTTTATTAATTGATCCTTCTCCAGAACGACACTACTTCTGAAGGCTGTATATTATTATGCGGTGCGCTAGTGTCGCTATATCCAGTTACATGAGATCCGGATGTGTCGATACCTAATGGTACTGCGTCTTTTGTTAATTCAGGTAATTCTGAAGCAACTAACGAATGGGTCTTAGACCCTATTTTAGCTCCTATAGAATTGAAAGAATCATCGTTTTCATCTATACCTACTGGTACACGACCTATCAAGCACTTCTCCCATGTAAGACCTAAATGATTACTATGATCCTTATTGTCATAGAATATGATCACACTATTTATTGGATAAACTTCGTTCCAATTGACAGGGGGACAGTATTCAATGTCCCCTACAAATATCCTACCACAATCTTCGCAGAAATAAATTGTATCAGTATCTAACTCAAGTGATTGATAGCGTTCATATGAACCACGTTTGACCGTTATCTGACCGTCCAATTTACTTCACCCTAATCTTCTGTCCTGCATAAATGACGTTTGCATTCTTGATGCCGTTCCAAGACTGAAGCTGTGATACAGAAGTTCCATATCTTGCAGCAATTTCAGATAATGTATCACCACTCCGGATTGTGTAGTATTGCTTTGAACTACTTGTAACACCTAGTTTCTTATTCACAAGGTTCTGGATAGTGTTGTAATCGTAACCTGCTGCTTGAAGTTTCGATTTACGAGTATTTCCATCTCCCCATTTACCTGCGATTACTTCATTAGCGATCTCATCATTCGATTTTTTAGATCCGGCATTCACAATATTCTGAACCTCGGTATACCTTGATCCTAAAACTGTTTTGCGAGTATCACCATTTCCATATTTTCCAGCTTTTACTTCATTTGCAAGCGTTGAAGCAGACGCTGTAGCAATATGATTTATCATATTCTGAACTTCATCGTATCTTGTACCAAGTGCAGCCTTACGAGCATTTCCATCACCATATTTGCCCTGCATTACACCTAACACGAGATCTAACGTAGATCCTGAAGGTGTTGTAGGAGGAGTAGATGGATTAGAAGATCCACCCTCTACAGGTTTTGCATTTCCAGGATTTGCATACTTCTTCCAAGCAGTTGCATCTCCGTAGAATTTATCAAGATCAATGTTAGCGTTATAGCCTGTAACACGACCATGTGAAGAGTACTGACGAATTGCACAAGAATATGCTCCTTCGTTCCAAGGAGTTGCCTGATAATCTGTCTGATTATTGTTAGCATACTGAGCGATCCAGAGTCCATAATCTCCAATTCCAGAAATGTTGCCCATATATGCTTTGGAAGTATATACAAGCGGTTTAACATTTGTTTTAGATGCAACATAGTCACACCAATTCTTAACCCATGTACGATCGTTTCCGGAATTGAAAGTTGCATTGTCCGTTCCTTCCCAGTCAAGACAAAGAATAGCCTCTCCTACGCGATCACCGATTGTTTTCAAGAAGTAATCTGCTTCAGCTTTGTAGTCTTTACCTTCTGCATAGTGATAAATACCAAGCAGCTTACCAGCAGCTTTTGCATCAGAATACTGCTTAACAAATGAAGGTGACGTGTACCATGTACCTTGTGTAGCTTTTACAATGACGAAGTCTGTTGTAGTCATTGCAGTAATATTGATACCTGCCTGATAATTAGCAATGTCAACACCGTTTAAACTCATGTTTAATCTCCTTTCTATATGAATACAAACGTCTTGTGATCTTATATAAGGATCAATGATTCATAACCACCCATGAGGGTGGAGGTACAACCTATTCGATTGTACCCCATGTAATGTGAGCGTTAGCCACCGCAGCTTTAACTGCTGCTTCCGTTGCAAGCGTATTTGCATCTGGCGATTCAGAAAGTGTA
>ENA-ORTQ01000046-ORTQ01000046.1-human-gut-metagenome-genome-assembly--contig:-NODE-46-length-144999-cov-12.700657_pt1 | contig 144999 bp, 170 predicted proteins | sample MGYA00241912_ERZ509188 | MGnify/ENA primary metagenome ERZ509188 (study PRJEB26280, sample SAMEA2338849) | human gut metagenome | biome: human gut; feature: human-associated habitat; material...
GTTGCATTGATAAATGGTGCTACAACCTTAATCTGCTTTCCACTTCCAAGATATATAGCCTCATTTATTGCATTATTAAAATCACTGCTGCAGTCAGGATATGCACTTCCAGCCGCATCATCCGCATGTGCCCCATAATATATCTCACTGCAGCCTTTTGAAATTGCTATACTGGCAGCACTTGATAAAAATAACCCATTTCTAAATGGAACATATGTTGAAACAGGAGAACCATTTGTGCTCTTAATCTGCTCATCATATGATTCTTTAGGTATTTCCTTATCAGAATGTGATAATAATGAACAATCACTATATTGAAATATTTTTGCAAGGTCAAGATAAATATGTTCTACATTATAGTATTTTACTATTTTATCTGATGCTTCTATCTCTTTTGTATGTTTCTGTCCATATGATATTGATAATGCAATAACATTTTCTGGACCATATTTTTCTACCGCCATACCAAGGCATGTTGTACTATCTATTCCACCACTGAACAAAACCATTGCTTTCATTGTTAAATCTCCCTCTTAATGTTTGTGTATATGTTTTTGTGTTAGCTTTTTTAATTCCTCTTGCGGTCATGCAGCTATGACATCCTTCAATAAATACTGCTATATCTTTGGCACCAGTAACCATATGCATAATATCAGCAATATCACTTCCTATTCTTTCCTGAAGCTGCAGTCTTTTAGATACCATATCTGCTATTCTTGCTATCTTACTAAGACCTATTACTCTTCCATTTGGAATATAAGCTACTGTTACCTTCATATCATACATAAGAGCAAGATGATGCTCACAATAACTGAAAATATCTATATCTTTTACCACTACCATATTGGAAGTTCCGCTCTGACCATTACATTCTATTTGTCCAGACTCTTCTTCATCCATATCCAGTGCAAATGTTTTGTTAAACATATCTGCAATTTCTTCATTTGTATAATTCATTCCATCAAAAACTTCTTCATACATTTTTGCAACTCTTTTAGGTGTATCTTTTAAGCCCTCCCGTTCAGGGTTATCACCCAGAGCCTTAAGAATACCAGCTATATGATATTCAATTGCCTTAGTGTCTATTTTCTTATGTTTTTCCATGTCAGACTCCTTTTTTGTCTGGTGACCATATAATTTTATGTAACTGAATCTGCATATTAACATCATTCATTACATTTTCTTTCATAAAATTAACAATTTCCTCAGGTTCTATCATTCCAAATACCGGACTTATATAAAGGTTACATTTTCCATACAGATTGTATTTTTCTATAATCTGTTTTGCCTTTATAAGATCCTCTCGACAACCAGCTACAAATTTGACAGTATCATTGCTATTTAAAATATCAAAATTATCCAGATTCATGGCAGCTTCCATACCACTGCATGAAAGCTTATAATCCATTGTAAAAGTTACATTCTCTTTGTGAAGCTTACGGATTTTATCAAGATAAACACTGCCGTTAGTCTCTATTTCAATGTTCAGATTGTTTTCTGCAAGAACTGTTATAACATTTTCAATACCCTCTCTTAACAGTGGTTCACCACCAGTAAGAGTGACATTTTTTACTCCTGTTGATAAAACATAATCAAGAATTTCTTTTTCTGTCATTGGTTGAGAAGGTGTCCCCTGCTCATTAGCCCATTTGGTATCGCAGTATTTACAGTTAAGATTACAGCCCTTAAAGCGTATAAAAACCGCTAGCTGCCCGGCTTTAGTTCCTTCACCATTAATACTTACAAACTTTTCCACTACTTCGTATTTACTCATATATAAATCCTTTCAGATTAAAATTATTTAAAATCATTCCATATAAGTTGCACTATTAGCAGGAGTTTCATATACAGTTACAGCTCTCATGTTGTATCCAAGTATTTTTATTTTTTCATAAAAATATTTGGCCATATTCTCCGCTGTCGGTCGGAAATCAAGTTCAATAATTTTGAAATTCTCGCTTTTTAAAGCTTCAAATGTAGTTTCCTTCAATGAATTTCTTTCTATAATTAATGCATGATCCATTGAATCTGCTATGTTTCTTAAATCTTTTTTCAGTTCTCCAAAATCAACATACATACCCTTATGCTGAACATCTTCCTTTAGTTCCTCAGTTTGAACTTCAAGAACAATCTTCCATCTATGTCCATGAAGATTGCTGCATTTTCCATTGTATCCTGCAAGAAAATGTGCCGAATCAAAACTAGCCTCTGTTTTTAAAATATACATAAATCTTTTCTCCATTTGCTTATATTGCATAAAAAAACACGGATACATCTGTACCCGTGCCTTATAAGATTATTTCCCTAAAATTTCCAATTATGAATTATAAAAATAATAGTCCTGGTTTTATTTAGAGACAGGATGGTACAAACGAACTGTCTTATTTATTTACCGTGCAATGATATCAAATGATTCACAGATTGTCAATTAAATACTCATGGTTATCTTCACAAGGGAATTTTACGCTTAAGTTTTCTCAAATTGCCTAATGAATTACTGATTTTTAAAATCGTTGTATTCCTTTTTTATCCATTTCATTATTACATCAACAAGATAATCCTGCTGAATCTGCGTTAGCTCTACACCAGGCTTCATCTTATGCCACTTTCTTATGCATTCCCTGCAGCAGGTAGCTGTTGCATGCTGTGCAATAAATACAGAATGCCCTTTCATCGGAGTCTGTTTCCCATCATTGGGTATTACCGCTGGGGCTTCCCTTTTCATTAGCCTTGATGATAATACCCTGCTCATCAATAAGTAGTCTGATGCTAAATACTCTAATTAATACCTACACTATACCACATAACCCCGATTCTATGATATAATATCCTAAGAAATTTCTCCGAGGAGGATAAAGTATGGAATACGATGTTATTATTATTGGAGCCGGACCGGGCGGAATCTTTTCTGCGTTCGAGCTTATGAAAAAGTCACCCGAAACCAGAGTGGCTGTGTTTGAAGAAGGCAACACATTAGAGAAGAGAAAATGTCCTATAGACGGCAAGAAGGTTAAATCGTGTATTAAATGTCCAACATGTGCGATTATGAACGGATTTGGTGGTGCTGGTGCATTTTCAGATGGTAAATATAATATAACTAATGATTTCGGCGGAACTCTTTATGAGTATATCGGCAGAGATCAGGCAATCAATCTGATGAAGTATGTTGATACAATCAATACATCACATGGTGGCGAAGAGACTCACATGTATTCTACAGCAGGCACTAAGTTCAAGACTTTATGCATGCAGAACAAGTTAAAGCTCCTTGATGCGTCAGTAAGACATCTTGGAACAGACATTAACTATGTTGTTCTTGAAAATATGTACAATGAGATGAAGGACCATATAGACTTCTACTTTAATACTCCTGTAAGCAATATTGAGGTGATTGATGGTGGTTACAGAGTATTCTATAAGGATGAGTACATGGATTGTGACAAATGTATTGTTTCCGTTGGTCGAAGCGGAAGCAAATGGATTGAAAATGTCTGTCAGAAGCTTGAGATTCCAACCAAGTCTAACCGTGTTGATATCGGTGTGCGAGTTGAGCTTCCGGCTGTTATATTTGCACATCTTACAGATGAGTTGTACGAAAGCAAGATTGTATACAGAACAGAGAAATTCGAAGATCTTGTAAGAACATTCTGTATGAATCCTAATGGAATCGTAGTTAATGAGAACACTAACGGCATTGTAACAGTTAACGGACACAGCTATGAAGGTGCTGAGAAGCAGACAGAGAACACCAACTTTGCGCTTCTTGTTGCAAAGCATTTTTCAGAGCCATTCAAGGACAGTAACGGATACGGTGAAAGTATTGCAAGACTTTCCAACATGCTTGGTGGAGGTGTTATTGTCCAGAGATTTGGCGACCTTATGAGAGGAAGAAGAAGTACAGAAAAGCGAATTGAGGAGGGGCTTGTAAAGCCTACTCTTGCTGCTACTCCGGGGGATTTAAGTCTTGTACTTCCTAAGAGAATTCTTGATGGAATTATTGAGATGATTTACGCACTTGATAAGATTGCACCGGGAACTGCCAATGATGATACACTTCTGTATGGCGTTGAGGTTAAGTTCTACAACATGGAAGTTGAGATTGACAACAATCTTGAGACAAGATATAAGGGCTTATACATAATTGGCGACGGAAGCGGCGTTACACATTCATTATCACATGCTTCTGCCAGTGGCGTATATGTTGCAAGAAAGATTATTGAAGAAATGTAGTCACATAATATTAATATAAGGGAGATTGCCATAAGACAGTCTCCCTTTAATAGTTTAATTAATATTTTTATTAAGCTTTATTATTTCAGCCCCTAACAGATTGGCATCATCAGTTCCATGAGTTGCAATAAGCAAAGTACGGTTATTACGCATTTTTAAGATATAGTCTATTACATTTAACTTAGTATCCTTATCTAAACCTGTGAATGGTTCATCAAGTATTATAAGTTTCCCGGGATATGATAATGCTCTTGCAAGTGCAACTCTTCTTTTCATTCCACCGGATAATGAACTTACAGGAATATCAAGACTATCATCTGGAAGAATTGATAACAGATTATTACGGACTTCTTCCCTATTGCTTTTTCCATGAAGCACTATTCTGACATTGTCTATTGCAGAAAGGTAAGGAATAAGCCTGTCCTCCTGAAACATACAAGATATGCTTTTAGTATCTATACCGGATACACTGCCGGAATCAGCACGTTCGAGTCCTATTAGAATTCTTAAAAGTGTAGTTTTTCCTATACCTGATGATCCCATAAGACAGTATATAGAATTATCTTTAAGGGTAATATTAACATTTTTAAGAACTTCATTGTCATCAAAGGTTTTGCATAAATCAGTGATTATAATACTCACAATAATTCTCCTGACATTTTAAATTTATTGGATAGAAAGCAGGCTTGTAACACAGTAAAGTGTCTGACCGTTATATACAACCCTTGACCAGCCAACCTCTGTATTATAACCGGTTCTCGTAAAAAACTCGCCTTTTTTAGCAGTTGCAACAACAACAGAATCTGCATCAGTCACACTAGGCTTATTCCTAAGATTAACCTCTTCCTTAGGAGTTACAGTATCGTTACAGTCTGTGAATTTCGTGTTAAATCCGGTTGCAGGACTTTCTGTTGCTTTAGGTGTAAGGTCTGTTGTTAAGTAACTTGTAACAGCGTATACAGTTTGTCCATTGTATACAAGTCTTGACCAGCCACTGCTGCTTGTTCCAGTCCGTGTAATTGTTTCACCATTGATAAGTGTTGCAATTACTGTTGCGTCTGTATCCTGACTAGGCTTGTCACGAAGCCTTACTTCATCTTTGGCAGTAACGGTGTCATTAACAGAGGTGAATACCATGCCTGCTTCTACATCTGGGGATGCGGCAGCTGCAGTTTCACCGCTTAGAGAGCCGTTACTTTCTGAATAACCGAAATAAGCAACGTTAATATCAACATTTGTACCAATTCCTGCTACCCTGCCCTGATTAGTATACTGCCACATGCTGTATGTTCCTGTATATGATGTGGATGGAGTCTCTGGATAAGGCGTTGACGGATATTGTGCAACCCATATCTTAAATGATTTTTCAAGACTTGCAATGTTCCACTGGCTGTTATTGGTAAGTTCAGAGCAAGCGGCATAGAACATAGGTGTATAGCCTTTATCATATATTTCCTGTAAAAATGCAACAGCTACGTCAGTTCTTTCAGCCTTAGTCATGCTCTTCTGCCTGCTTTCAGATGTGTTGAAGCCTTCACAGTCAAATGCTACAGGGTAAGTTATACTGTAGTCTGCTATGAAATCAGCAACCCAGTCTGCTTCTTCAATAGCTTCAGCTTCATTAACTGCTGATGAGAAGAAGTATACACCAACTTTAATTCCGTTGGCTGCAGCCTGCTGCATGTTGTATTTTGCATTGGTGTCAGCATAGATAACACCTGTTTTCTGCGCTCTGTAGCCAACTCTTATCATTGCAAAATCAACACCTGATGAAGCAGCCTGTGCCCAGTCGATAGTTCCCTGAAATTTAGAAACGTCTACGCCAATAGTTATATCTGATGTTTCATTAGTGCTGTTAGAAAGAATTACAGAAGCACCATTACCGGCTGACTGATTCATCGCTCCATCATTGTCGGAATACTGCGGATCCTGTTCTTTCTCATCTTTATCGCTTAAAGTATTATTGCCGTCGGTATCTGTTTCACTGACAGACGAAGTTTCTTCGGTTGAAGATGCATTTGCAGGTACTTTTTTCCCTCTATGACCGAAAGAAACAATAAGTACAATTATTAATGCAATTACTGCTGCTGCAACAATTATGATTGCAGGCAGTAATTTCTTCCAGTTAATATGAATAGAATCATCAAGATATCCAAAATCATCGTCATCAGAATTAAACAGCTTAGACATGTACATCGCCTCCTAATTTAAATAATCGCTGCACAGATAATTAAGAAGCAGAGCTGCACCATTACTATCCATTGCAGTACCATTTAGTCCCATATAGTTAATTGTCCAGTAACTAATGGATTCATCATATGTGAATTGAATCTTCAATGAAGAATTAGTGTTATTATATACTACTTTACCGTTGAATTCTACAACCTTTTTATTATCAGTAGAACTGAAAATAGTCCATTCGGGGTCTGTACATTTGTTATCCAGACATTGACCAAAGGTTATAGATTCATCCTGAAATATCTGCTGTTCTTTTACTGTATCGATTCTTGAATCTTGCATTGCGCTGGCTTTAGTACCAATGCCTGCGCGTGTCACACCAATAAAACATATTATTAATGTGAGTATGACAGCAAGAAGTGTTGAAACTGTTCCTGAAAATGCACCATCTAAACTGTCATGGTACAGAATGAACACAAGAATACCACCTGCTATCCCACCACCGAGATGACCGAGAATATCTACATTTGCACCATTAGATATAAGAGCATATACAACAATTAACGCAATAGATACGATTACAGTTGTCTTATTGGAATCAGTTTTTGAACTGAAATTAGTAAAAAGTGTTGCACACATTACACCGAATATTGCACCTGATGCACCTGCAGCAAAGCGGATTACATCGGGATTGATAAGGTGTGATACATATACAGATACAAGGCCTGATGCAAGTCCTGAACCGAAATATATAATTGCAGTACGAAGAGAACCGACACGGGGTTCAAGTCTTGAACCGAACAGATACAGAGCAACCATATTATTAATAAAATGTGGCAAATTAGCATGCAGAAACATATAAGTCAGAAGCCTTATATATTCTTTATTATTATGAATATACTGGTAATTAAGTCCACCTGTTTCAAAATGATCACTGCCTGCTATTATGCACATAATGCCTGCAAGCAGATTGGCAAGGATTATAATAAGCACAACAGGCATGTTCCTAAGACTGACTTCTGAATATCGTTTCTTTTGACTGTGTTGATAAAAATCTTCAGGATTAATTCTGTCAGATTTAATCTCGTATACTTCATCATCAAGATGAAGGTCATCAAATCCATTGGGCTTAAACTCGCTTTGATAGCTGTTATGATAGTTGTTATTGTAATCTGGTTCCATAGAATATTTCTCCCCTCATGTTAATTTTCCACTCTACAAAAAAAGAATTCAGCATTACACTAAATTCTTTTTCATTATAACATATTGGGTCAATATGTGTTATTTAATATGAAGCTGTGCTTTAATAATAATTCTTTGAGAACCATCCATTTTGGCTTTAATACTTCCGTTATGCTCGGAAACAATAGCCTTTGCAATTGAAAGACCAAGACCATATCCGGTTATCTTAGCAGATGTTGAATCAGCCCTGTAGAATCTGTCAAACATTCTGTCAGTAAGATTCTTATCAATATTATCAACATCATTGCTTACGATTAAAACAATATAGCTTCCTGAAGAATATAATTTAAAGTCTATGTTACCTTTACCTGATGAATATTTAAATGCGTTATCAAGAAGAATTGTAAATAGCTGCCGTACTGATGATGCGTCACCGCAGCATGTAAGGTCAGGTGTAATATCGTAAGTAAAATGTTTACCTGAATCAAGTGCAAGTGCATTATAAGAGTGCACAGCTTCTTCTGCAAGGTCAGAAACAGGAAAAACCACACGTTTTATATGACCGTTGCGCTCATCCATTCTTGCAAGTGATACAAGACTGTTAGTCATAGCTGTAAGATTTTCTGCCTGTTTCTTTATATCTTCAATCCATTCATTATCAGGATTATCCATCTGTAATATATCAGCATCAGCTCTTATTACTGTAATCGGAGTCTTAAGCTCATGACTTGCAGATGTTATGAATTCTTTCTGCTTGCGGTGTGCTTTTGCAATAGGCATGACGATAAGCTTTGAAGTAAATATAAGAATCAGGAGCATAACCGCAATACCTGCACATGATGATTCTATAAGCGAAACAGCTGTTTTCTTAACATCATCTATCATATTACTTCGAAGTACGAATACAGCAATTGTACGTTTCTCTTTTTCATATATGCAATATCTGTAACCATTGTAAAATCCATCAAGTTCGCCTGTCTCATATGCCTCATAATATATTGCCAAAGCCTCATCTTCAGAAATATCAGATATGTTATCGATATTAATGGTTCTGGGGCGGTTATCTTTACCAAATGTAATATAGAAATACCTGGCATCTGCTTTAATTGGCTTCTTATCTAAAATATTAATATATATAGACGAAACAAGATGGTCGGATTTAGCGACCATCTTATTGTATGTGTTTCTGACACTTGTATACACTATAAATCCCTGCATAATTATTACAACTGCCATTGAAAGAACAATGAATTGTATTCTTAAGCGGGTAAGCATTTTCTCATTATAATTAGATGCTTTATTATTTTTTGACATTATATACCTTCTTTATATTAGTTGTTATTTTTTAAATAATATCCCATATTTCTTCTTGTAGCAATAGAATAATCAGACTTTAAAGCTTCAAGTTTTCTCCTGAGATAAGATATATAAGTCCATACGGTGCTGATATCAGAATCAGATTCACTGTCCCAGATTTTCTCCATAAAATGTTCTGCCGAAATAACCTGAGTTTTATTATTCATGAACATCAGCATCATCTGATATTCCTTATTAGTAAGAAGAAATGAACCTGAAGGAGAAGATAATTCACATGTAGTTGTGTTGAGCGAAATATTTCCAAGTGTAATAACATTATCCTGTTGTTTTTCAGAGCGTGTAAGTACACGGATTCTTGCAAGCAGTTCCCTTGTGTCAAATGGTTTGGTAAGATAATCGTTAGCACCATTATCAAGCCCTTCTACTTTATCATCTATTTCAGTCTTTGCAGTAAGCATAAGAACCGGAATGTTGCTGCCGCGTTTTCTTAAATTCTTTAAAGCTGTAATTCCATCCATTACCGGCATCATAATATCCATAATTACAGCATCATATATATCTTTTTCTAGATAATCAAGGGCCATCTGACCATTTTCAACGCAGTCAACAGAATAATTATTCTTCTGTAATATAGTTGATACGGCCCTTGATAATGAGCGGTCATCTTCAACTAATAATATTCTCATATATAATCCTCCAGTCGAATAATATTAATTCCAGTAGCCAAGTTCTATACCCTTTAAGTATATAGCTTTGGCTTTGGAATAATATCCATAAGAGTTAAAATGTGTGAAATCAGCACGAATCTGTTCAGGAAGATTGCCTGTCTGTATATCAATTATATCATTTTCGGTTGGTGTAAGTCCACAGTCAGATAGTGCATTTTCCATAAGATAAAGTCTTGTGTTAAGGAAATGTTCTCCAAATGCATCATACAGAGCTTGTTCCCATAATGTTGCATGAAGTCCTGCATAATTACCATTATTATCGTATACATCCTGATATATGTCAGCTGATTCTCCCGGATTATCAGTATCACCAACAATTATATAATCAGCATAATAGCTGTTATCAATTATATTCTGATATTGTTTTATAAGTTTATCATAATCATTCTCCCAGCCACCATTACTTCCAATCTCAAGAATAAGAATATCATTGCGATGGTCATAAGCTGCTTTAGGAATAACCCTTGTCCATGCGTTAATATACATTTCAGTTACAGAATCACAGTCTGCATCAGAACATATAGAAATATATAAGCCTTCATCAGCTCTTTCGACACAACATAAAACATCATTAATATATACTGTGTCTGGATATGTGTTATCTTCATATCCATATCCGCTGTAGTCATCCATAGTGATTGTTTCTTCATTTTCATCAACAAATTTTACATAAGCTAATGAGTGGTCGGTTATATAGATATCACGGTCAGTGTATATTGGAATTCCGCCCGCGCGTAAAGAAATCTGATATGAATTCTCACCACCTACACCAAAGTTGTAGGTATTGATTGATGTAAAATATTGCAGAGCAGATGGAGTTGTAAAGTAAGATATGTCTTCAATACCATTATCAGAGTATATATATGCTTCGTTACATCCAGCTCCCTGCATCATACTATCACCCCAGCATGTTATGCTGCGTTCAGGGATTTCATCATCTAATACTGATTCATTAGTGTAAGACTCAAGAACAATATTATCATTATTAGATAAAATGCATTCGGGCTGAGAGCTGTTTAATGTTATCTTAGATTCTTTTCCAGAACATCCTGTTAAGAACAGGCTTAATAATATAGTACATATATTTAATAAAGCAAAAAGGTTCTTTTTCATATGAATTTCTCCAATCTGATATCTTTTATTTTTGTTCTGACATTAATATAAAATATCAACCTAAAATTAATTTAAAAAATATTCACTAATCATCAATAAAATGGTAAAATATTAAAATATGTTTAGATAATGGAGGCAGATTATTATGGATTCAACATTAAGAAGAACATGGGCTGAAATAGATATGGATGCACTTGCACATAATTATGAAACATTACGGAAAAGAATTGGAGAAAATGTTAAGTTTTTAGGCGTTGTAAAAGCGGATGCTTACGGACATGGTTCTGTACAGGTAAGCAGACTTTTACAGGAGTCCGGAGCAGATTATCTTGCAGTAAGCAGTATAGATGAAGCTGTAGAATTAAGACACAATGGTATTACAATGCCGGTTCTTATACTTGGACATACACCTAAAGAAGAAGTTTCTGAACTTATTAAGAATAATATAACACAGGCTGTAACATGCAGGGCTAAGGCACTTGAATACAGCGAGGAAGCTGTTAAATGTGGTGGTACATTAAAGATTCATATTAAAGTTGATACAGGAATGTCAAGACTTGGATATCTGTGCGATGGAGATTATTTTGAAAGCGGTGTTGAAGGAATATGTGAAGGCTGTACTCTTCCGGGTCTTGATGCTGAGGGAATATTCACACATTTTGCAGTATCTGATGAATTTGGAGAAGAATATGAAAGCTATACTAAGCATCAGTTTGAATTGTTTACCAGTGTGATTGATGAAGTTGAGAAAAAACTTGGAAAGAAATTCAAGATAAGACACTGTGCCAATACAGGTGCTGTTGCAAGATATCCTGAAACATGGCTTGACATGGTAAGACCAGGACTTCTGCTTTATGGATATGGAGATTTTGCACAGGAGCTTGGACTAAAGCCTGTTATGTCACTTAAGACAACAGTAAGCACAATCAAGACTTACCCTGCCGGAACAGCAATAAGCTATGGAGGAATATACAAGACTGACAGAAAGACAAGAATGGGAGTTGTTCCTTATGGATATGCTGATGGATATTTCAGATGCCTTTCTAACAGATATGAGCTTATGACAGAAGAAGGTCCTGCTCCACAGAGAGGCAAGATATGTATGGATATGTGCATGATTGATCTTACTGATAAGATGAATGTCGATGTTGGAAGTGAAGTAGAGATATTTGGTAAGGCTAATCCTATTGAGCATATGGCACAGCTTGCAGGAACTATTCCTTATGAGCTTACATGTGCAGTAAGTAAGCGTGTCCCTAGAATGTACATAAAGGATGGCAAAGTTTATGAAAAAGAATTATTGTTAAGAGGATAAATGAATGAAGAAAATATTATGTGTATTAATGTCCTGTTTATTGTTTGTGATGGCAGGATGTAGCGGGCATAGTAAGAATTTGAAGTTTGGTGCAGCAGATATAGGCGGAGTGTATTATTCATTTGCAAGCACGTTTACACAGCTGGCAGATAATGAGATTGATGGATATACATTTGAAACAAAGACTACTGCTGGTTCGGTTGCTAATTTAAGACTTATATCTGATGGGTATATAGACCTTGCTATTGTCCAGGCAGACCTGTTAAGTGATGCATATAATGCAACAGGTACATTTGCTGATAAAAAATATCAGAAGGGTTACAAAGCGGTTGCTTCACTTTATACAGAATGCTGTCAGATTGTTGTAAGGAAAGATTCTGGAATTACAGGTATTGATGATCTGATTAATAAAACTGTAAGTGTCGGTGCATCAGAGTCAGGAACCGAAAAGAATGCAGAACAGATATTAAAAATGAGTGGAATTACTGATGAGCTTATTAATAAGGTCAATATGGATTATACAGAAGCGGCAGAAAAACTTAAAGCTGGAGAAATTGATGCATTTTTCTGTACAGCAGGAACAAGAACAGAAGTTATTGGACAGTTATCTAAGGAATGTGACATACATCTTATAAGTCTTGATGACAAATGCATAGACAAGATGTTATCAGCGTATTCTCTCTGTGAAAAATATACTATTCCGGCAGGAACTTATAATGGTCAGGATTCTGATGTGACAACTATTGGTGTTAAGGCAGTTCTGATTGCAAAGCAGTCACTTTCAGACGATGTTATTAAGAATGTGACTAAGACAATATATGAGCATGCTGATGATTTTAAGTATGCTACATCTCTTGATATTACATTTGATATAAATACGGCGGCTGATGGAGTAGATATTCCGTTCCATTCAGGTGCAGCAGCTTATTATACAGAGCGTGGCATCAATGTTTTGACAGAATAATTAATTCTGTATATCAGGTTAATGCTATAAAGAATGGAGAAATTTAATGAAGGTTCAGTTAGATATGTATCAGACGCTGGCTATTGCGGTACTTGTACTGCTTCTAGGCAGCTATTTACGAAAGAAAATTAAATTCCTTGAAAGGTTCTGTATACCGGCACCTGTTGTAGGAGGACTGTTGTTTGCTATATTTACATGTATATGTTATGTTACTCATATACTAGAGTTTTCATTTGATGACACACTTAAAGAAGTATGCATGGTATTCTTTTTTACATCCGTAGGATTTCAGGCTAATCTTAAAGTACTTAAAAAGGGCGGAAAGTCTATGGTGATATTTTTAGGATTAGTTATAGTACTTATATTTATACAGAATGGTGTTGCAGTAGGTTTATCTAAGGTTATTGGGCTTGATTCACTTATAGGAATGTGTACAGGCTCAATACCTATGGTTGGCGGACATGGTACTGCGGGTGCATTTGGACCGGTACTTGAAGATTTTAATGTTAAGGGTGCAACGACAATATGTACTGCTGCAGCTACATTTGGTCTTATATTTGGAAGTCTTGTAGGAGGACCATTAGGCAAGAGACTTATTGAGAAGAAAAACCTTTTAGATACAGCAATTCCAGAGGATGACAGTCTTCTTATTGAAGACGAAAAGAAGCATGAAAGACATTCCAGAATGTATGCATCAGCCGTATTCCAGCTTATTATTGCTATTGGTATAGGAACTATTTTTTCATGGGCTCTTACGAAGACAGGACTTACTTTTCCTATATACATCGGGGCCATGATTGCAGCTGCGCTTATGCGTAACATTGCAGAATATGCAGGAAATGGAAAGCTTGTTATTCATATGGGAGAAATTAACGACCTTGGAGGTATAAGTTTATCATTATTTCTTGGAATGGCTATGATTACACTTAAGTTATGGCAGCTTGCATCACTAGCTCTTCCGCTTGTTATACTTCTTGGTGCACAGATAATTGTTATTGTTTTATTTACATATTTTATTGTATTCAATATTATGGGAAAAGATTACGATGCAGCAGTTCTTGTTGCAGGTACATGTGGATTTGGAATGGGAGCAACGCCTAATGCCATGGCAAATATGCAGGCAGTATGTGACAAATATGTTCCATCAGTTAAGGCTTATCTGTTAATACCACTTATAGGAAGTCTTTTTGCAGATTTCCTGAATAGTCTGGTTATAACTTTTTTTATCAATATATTATAATTATAGAGGAGTTAAATATGTTTAATATATTCAAAAAGGTAAAAAATAAAGTGAATACATCTGAAAAGGATTATAGTCTGTCGTATGATAATCTTGCTATTCCTGAGATACACAAGAAAGATTCAGGAAGTGAAGAAGATGATGCGGATATATCATCAGATATTGTTCCGGATGATAATAGAGATAAGCCACATGTTACATATGACAGTCTGGCAGTTCCAGAAGTGCATTTTAGAAAGAATAAATAAAAATAATGGGATGATATCACTAAAGGTATCATCCCATTATTTTTTATTAACCCTCAAGAACTTCTTCAATATTCTTAAGAATCTCTTCTTTATCAAATGGCTTGGTAATAAAACGTTTGGCACCAAGCTTAAGAGCTTCAATTACTTTATGCTGCTGTCCGGCAGCAGTTATCATAATTACTTTGGCATTAGAGTCATAAGCCTTAATTTCTTTAAGAGCTTCTGTTCCATCCATGTTAGGCATTGTAATATCAAGTGTAATTATATCAGGGTAATATGTCTTATAAGCAAGTACGCCCTCTAATCCGTCAGTTGCTTCAGCTAATACAGCGTAACCGGCTTCTTCAAGAATATCACGCAGAATCTTTCTTGACATTCCGGAATCATCAACGATAACTACTGTTCCTTTGCTGTCTAATGTCACTTCTCCACCTGCTTTTGCCATAATCTTTCTTACAACAGGCATATCTCCAGCTTTGGTTTCATCAGAGGCAGATATGAAAAGCAGAACTTCACTGTCATGGATATGAATAGGGAGTACATAAGCATCTCCTTTGGCAAACTGGTTTTCATAAGCAAACTGTGGAGTAATCTCCAACATGCTGCCCTTCTTAGAAAGTGCTGTTGCAAATAATCCGCTTATACAGTTAGTAAATTCACCTATAGCATCGTACACTTCTATTCCAAGATTAGCTATATTACTATGAGAGAATTCATTAGCTATATCAACTATAGCTGTCTGTTCACCAACACTTGCAAAACCAACAATAATATCAAGGTCACCTTCTAATTTCTGACCAGCAAGACATCTGTATTCAAGTTGTGAAATATGCTTAATTCTGTCTATATAGAAATCAGAGGTTACAAATCTTTCTATATTAGAAAGTGCAAGCCTGCATATATCAGTTACATATGACTTTGATGAAAAGGCAAATATCGGAACAATCTGTTCTAAATCATCATTCTTAAGACCATCCATATCCTCATCAGTAAAACCATGCTCCTTCTGGAATTCCTTAAGAAGCTCATCAACCTTCGATACCGATATATCTGCTGCTTCTGAAAGAACAGAAAGGAATATTGCATAGGCGCTTCCCTGCTTTTTAAGAAGAACATCTAACTGCTCTTCAGTAATATAACCCTCTCCAACAGCAATTTCACCAAATCTTGCATCCTTAGTTGTCTGTAAATGATTAATTTCATTCGCCTGTTTCTCAGTAATAATGCCATCAGCTACAGCAATTACACCAAGCTTTGCTCTTGATTCTGCAAGCCTTTCCATTATAGAATTGTACTTATTCTTATCTATAACCTCTTTTTCGATAAGAAATTTACCAAATAATTGACAAAACATTACATATCCTCCTAAACATTCACGATTTATTAATTAAATATATTTTATCAGCATTAGTCGGATATGTAAAGAATGTGTCGATACAAATTATTGTAAAGCCTTGAATGCTTCATCAAGATCTTCAATGATATCATCAATATTCTCTGTACCAATTGAAAGTCTGATTGTGTTAGGTTTGATTCCCTGATCAAGAAGCTCAGCTTCGTTGCACTCTGAATGAGTTGTGCTTGCCGGGTGGATTGCTAATGACTTAACATCGGCAACATTAGCAAGAAGTGAGAATAACTCAAGGTTATCAATGAACTTCTGTGCTTGGGCAGCACCGCCCTTGATTTCAAATGTAAAGATTGAACCACCGCCGTTAGGGAAGTACTTCTTATAAAGAGCCTGCTGTTCTTCGTTAGTAGAGATTGAAGGATGATTTACCTTCTCAACTAATGGCTGATCCTTTAAGTACTGAACAACCTTTAATGCGTTCTCTACATGTCTCTCAACTCTGAGTGATAATGTTTCAAGTCCCTGAAGGAAGATGAATGAATGAACTGGAGAAATTGTAGCTCCTGTATCACGAAGAAGGATAGCTCTGATATATGTAACGAATGCAGCAGGTGCTGTATCCTTTGCAAAGCTAACACCGTGGTATGATACATTTGGCTCAACAAGCCATGGGAATTTATCAGCAGCCCCTACCCAGTCAAATTTACCACTATCAACGATTACACCGCCAAGTGTTGTACCGTGTCCACCGATGAACTTAGTAGCTGAATGGATAACGATATCTGCACCGTATTCAATAGGTCTTACAAGGTAAGGTGTTGCAAATGTGTTATCAACAACAAGTGGAATGTTGTGTGCATGTGCAATCTTAGCAATTCTTTCGATATCAACAACTTCTGAATTAGGATTTCCTAGTGTTTCAATCTGAACAGCCTTAGTATTAGGTTTGATTGCTGCTTCAATAGCATCATAATCAAAAGGATCTACGAATGTAGCTTCAATTCCGTAATCTGGAAGTGTATGTGCAAGAAGATTATATGTTCCACCGTAGATATTCTTAGCTGCTACGATGTGGTCTCCTGCATGAGCAAGTGCCTGAAAAGCATAAGCTAAAGCTGCTGCACCAGAACCAACAGCAAGTGCTGCTACACCACCTTCAAGTGCTGCGATTCTTTTTTCAAATACATCCTCTGTAGGATTAGTAAGACGTCCGTAGATGTTACCTGCATCCTTAAGACCAAATCTGTCAGCAGCATGCTGGCTGTTATGGAATACATATGATGATGTAAGGTAAATAGGTACTGCTCTAGCATCTGTTACCGGATCAGGCTGTTCCTGTCCTACATGAAGCTGTAATGTTTCAAACTTTAAATTTCTTTCAGAGTAAGATTTCTTTGCCATAATTAATTACCATCCTTTTTAATTTATTTCAAAAATGTATTGCTTTCTTGATGTTGATGATAATATAAACCCTTATCCCTACTATGTCAATAGGTTTGTATGATATTTTTTGAAAATATTTTAAAGATTATATTGTTTTTGTCGTTGAATTGGGGAGTCTGAAGGATATTCATTACAAATGATTCATGATACAGCATTATGCTATACAACATGATACCTATACATAGTCGTATATTTAATTGTCTTATAGGTCAAAAATTCTGATGTCTATATAGATAGTTATTACGTAAGCCTATATGTTGTAAATAAGCAGATTGTTTATAGGTATATTGGTATCATTAAAGACTTTTTATATAGTAAAATTGATAGAATATACCTATAAAACTTATAATATTTATGAATTTATAGGAAAACTCACTTTGTTTTAATGAAAATTGCTGGATGTAAGACCATATTATGTGGATTTACGGATATAATGTTTAGCTTTATCCACGCAGCCTTGCAACAGCGGCTTTCAGTGCATCTATTGCATAGTCAGCATCTTCCTTGGTTAAATCCTTATCTATGCTTAATCTTAAAGCACCGTTAGTTTCACCTTTGCTTCGTCCGATAGCAAGAAGCACATGTGAAGGGTCGATTGAGCCTGCAGCACATGCTGAACCGCTGGATGCACATATACCGTTCATATCAAGCATAATAAGTAAAGAATCACCCGAAACATCTTTAAAGCAGAAATGCATATTAGACGGAAGACGCTTCAGGCTGCACATGGGCAAACCTGCCGAAACAGCATTGATATCGGCATTAGCATCAATACAAGGTCCATCAAAAGTAATGTCAGGAATCTCACCAAGAATCCTGTTAACAATATAATTACGCATATTAATAATTGTATGTGTATCTTTATCAAGTGTATCTAAGGCAAGCTTTACAGCCTTTCCCATGCCGACAATGCCTGGAACATTGCTTGTTCCGGCGCGTCTTGCACGCTCCTGTGCCCCGCCATGGATGAAAGGCTCTAACTTAGCGGTATTCTTCATGTACATGAAACCGACGCCTTTAGGACCGTGGAACTTGTGTGCGCTTGCACTTAACAGGTCAATATTCATCTCTGTGACATTAATTGGGACATGACACATAGCCTGAACTGCATCAGTGTGAAAAAGAATGCCATGCTTATGTGCAATCTCACCTATTTCACAGACAGGTTCAATTGTTCCGATTTCATTGTTGGCAAGCATAACACTTATAAGAATTGTTTTGTCAGTGATGGCATTCTCGACATCTTCTAATGAAACAAATCCCTCGCTGTCAACATCAAGGTAAGTTACCTCGAATCCGTTCTTTTCAAGATATGCACATGTATTAAGAATTGCATGATGTTCTATCTTAGTTGTTATTATGTGGTTTCCTTTATCTCTAAGGCCGAATGCAGCAGACTTTAAAGCCCAGTTATCAGACTCGCTTCCACCGCCTGTAAAATATATTTCATTGCTTTTAGCAGCTCCAATACTGTCAGCTATAATTTCCCTTGCATCTTCAATAGCCATCTTGCTTTTCTGGGCAAAATTATATACAGAAGAAGGATTGCCGTAATATTCAGTAAAGAATGGAAGCATTGCAGACACAACCTCTGGTGCGGTTGATGTAGTTGCTGCGTTATCCATATATATAAGTTTTTCCATAATATTGTCCTTATTAATTAAAAAATAATTAAATAATAGTTCCGCCGCCAAGTACATTGTCCCCGTCATATAATACAAGCGCCTGACCTGGTGTTACGGCACGAACAGGTTCGTCAAATGTACATTCAAGAGTATTCTCATCAAACATTCTTATAGTACACATAGAACCTTCATGGCTGTAACGGATTTTACCTTTGGCACGCATTTCACCTTCAAGTGAAGGTATCGACATGAAATTAAGGTTGTTGGCGTAAAGCTTAGGTGAGAACACATCTGAATTATCACCGATTACAACCTCGTTGGTTTCAGGTCGTATAGCAACAACAAATGCCGGCTTTCCAAGAGCAAGTCCAAGACCTTTTCTCTGACCAACTGTGTAGTGTATGATACCCTGATGTCTTCCAATTACATTGCCATTGACGTCAATGAAATTACCGGGAACAGAAGTATAGCCTGTTTCACGTGTTATAAAGCCTGCATAGTCATTATCAGGAATAAAGCATATTTCCATACTGTCAGGCTTCTTGGCAACAGTAATACCAATCTTAGATGCAATTTCACGGACCTGATCCTTAGTATAATCACCAATAGGAAGAAGTGTGTGTGATAACTGTTCCTGTGTAAGATTATAAAGTGCGTAAGTCTGGTCTTTCCTGGCAGTTACTGAATTGCATATAGTGTATCTGCCATTAGGAAGCTGGTGGATTCTTGCATAGTGTCCTGTTGCAATGTAATCTGCTCCTATTTCAAGACTTCTCTTAAGAAGAGATTCCCACTTTACATAACGGTTGCAGGCGATACATGGATTAGGTGTACGGCCTTTTTTATATTCGTCAACAAAATAGTCGATTACATTACATTTGAACTCATTCTTAAAATTCATTACATAATATGGGATGTCAAGCTGACCTGCAACACGTCTTGCATCATCAACAGCACTGATACCGCAGCAGCCGTTCTCAGCGGCTTCTGTTGCATCGTCCTGCCATATCTGCATAGTCACACCTATTACATCATAGCCCTGTTCCTTTAATAGATAAGCGGCAACAGAGGAATCAACGCCTCCTGACATGCCGACAACAACTTTTTTCTTCATTACTAATCCTCAATCATTTCTTATATCTCTTATTTCGTCTGCAAATGCGCAGATTTCGTTCCAATGCTTCTTAGAATCCTCATCATATACAGCACATATCTTAAATCCACCCTGTCTGGCAGATTCAATGCCGTGAAGAACATCTTCATATACCCATGTATCTTCCGGTTTAAAATGCATTTTTTCAGCGATAAGCTTGTAGCTTTCCGGATTCTTTTTATTATATGGAATGTCATATACTGTAAAAATGTTGTTAAAACAGTCAGCTATTCCAAGACGGTTAAGTGCAGCGTCAACGCAGCTTCTGTCAGAGCTTGTAAATATGCACATGTCAGATCCAGCTTCATGCTCACGTCTGATTAATTCAAGCATTCCGTCTTTAGCCGGAATATCTGTGCTGTAGTGTCTTGTCATAATATCCACAGCAGTCTGCCTCATAGTTGTTGCATCAGTGTTTATGCCTAATTCATCACGGAAATAAGCAGAACATTCATCAAGGTCCATTACATAAGTACGCTCGTCAAAGTCATCAGGTAACTTATCAACATACTGCATGGCGTATTCCTTGGAAACATTTCTCCAGTAAGGCATAGAATCAAGAATAGTTCCGTCCATGTCAAATATGAAATCCCTGTGATAATTAAATACACGGCCAGTCTTTAAGTAAAGCTCTTTCGTAGCAAGTCCAGGATCATCAGCGGCAAATATAGCTGAAACAACAGCAATCCCGTCAACACCAGTGCCTGCAAGCTCACCGCAGTTGTCGTAATCAATACCGCCGATTGCAACGACAGGGATATTAACTGAACCTGCAACCTCAATCAGTCGTTCACGAGACATGTATACAGCATCCTTTTTGGTACTTGAGCCAAATACAGCACCGGTTCCGATATAATCTGCACCAAGTCTTTCGGCTTCTTTCGCTTGTTCTACTGTCTTGGCGGTCATGCCGATAATCTTATTATCTCCAAGAATACTTCTTGCAGTCATATAGTCAGTGTCACTCTGTCCGATATGTACTCCGTCAGCGTCAGCTTCAAGTGCCGCCTGCACATCATCATCAATAACGAATGGTACTCCATATTTTCGTGCAATTGGCTTAATTGCTTTTGCTTTTGCAACAATTTCTTCATGTGTCGCATTCTTTTCTCTTAATTGTAAAAATGTTGCTCCGTTTTTTAATACATTTTCAACAACATCAATGAGACTGGCTCCGTTAAGCCAGCTTGTATCTGTGATTGCGTATAGACGCAGCTGTTCTTTTCTAATCATAATTAATTCTCCTGAATCAAAGTGAACTACCCATTGTCTTAAGCCAATAGGCTTCCTGCTTCATCGACCTCGTAACCTACTATCTCCACAGGCGTTAATTTGGGCAGTCCCTGCCCTATATATTTCTTTATGCTATTTGTCTTAATCCTTCTGTCAGTATATTTTCCGCGGCATTGATATCCCTGTCATGTTCTGCTCCGCATTTCGGACATATCCATGTCCTCACTGACAAATCTTTTGTATCTGGATTCTGATACCCACAAACAGAACATAATTGACTACTAGCATAAAATGTATCTATTTTGATGTATTTCCTGCCATTCCATTTTGCCTTATACTCTAACTGTCTTGTCAGCTCATACCATGATACATCACTTATGGCTTTTGCCAAATGATGATTTTTTACCATATTTTTTATCTGTAGATTCTCTGAAACTATCACTTGGTTTTCGCTGATAATCTCATGTGAAACTTTATGTAGATAATCTTTTCTTATATTCCTTATTTTCTCATGGCATAATGCTATCTTTTTCTTTGTTTTATAATAGTTCTTACTTCTCTTTCCTTTATGTGACAGTTGCCTTTGCAGTTTTACAAGCTGTTTCTCGTATTTTTTTATAATTTTTAGATTCTCATATACTTTCCCATCGGAAGTAATACATAAATCTTTAATTCCTAAATCGATTCCTATGTTATGATTTGTATGTGCCAGTTCCTTATGCTCCGTTTCTACAAGTATGGACACATAGTATTTTCCACTGGAAACATGCGAAACGGTCGCTGATTTAATCTGCCCACTATATTCCCTGTGTAACCTTGCTTTTACCGCTTTTAATTTTGGCAATTTTATCTTCCCTGTCTCAAAATCTACCGCAATATTTCCATTTGTGAAGTTTGTTGTGTATGATTTATGGTTATCGTGTTTGCTCTTGAATTTCGGATATCCTGCATGCTCCTTAAAGAATTTTTGATATGCAGTGTTCATGTTATAGATTGCGTTGGTTAGAGCAAATTTATCTATTTCTTTTAACCATTCATAATCTTTCTTTAATTCTCTGTTACAGTAATTATTACAATCCGTTTTACTAACTGACTTTTTCTCTTTCTCGTATATTTCTTTCCGATATGCCAATGTCTGATTGTAAACAAAACGGCAACAGCCAAATGTTTTTGCAATCTGAATTCTTTGTTCACTATTAGGATATATCCTGTATTTATATGCTTTTAACACCCACTGTCGCCACCTTCCTACCCTTGATTTTCTATATATTTTCTCAACATCTATTTGTGTCTGTTTTTGATTTCCACGTTCCCATAACGCAAGTATAGTACAAACCTCCGCTTCCGGCTACCTTAACCCACCGTCTAAAGCCAGTGGGATTGCGGTATCCCTATTTCAATATGTATAATAACACATCTGCCTGTACCTTTGGCATACATTTTTTGACACATTTTAAAAATTTCTATAAAATATCTTGAAAAATGTTGTAACGAAAATCCATTTCGTGCGTCTAACCTATGTAAGACGGAAGGAGGTGACCAGTTCTGAATTACGAAAAATTGTACAATTCCTATTATATGCAGGTGTATTCTTATGTGGTTACTATAGTAAAGAATCAGTCTCTTGCTGAAGAAATCACACAAAATACTTTTTACAAAGCCATGACTGCCAAACGTCCGTATGAGGGCAAGGCGGGTGAGCTCACATGGCTTTGCAGTATTGCTAAGAATCTCGCAATTGATGAATGCAGGAAAAATAAGAAGTTTTCTGAGCTTGATGAGACTTTACCGCAGCAGACGGCTGATCTGGCGGATAAAGTTTCAGATACAGATTCTGCTTTGCAGATTCATATGGTTCTTCATGAACTACCGGAGCCGTATAAAGAGGTATTTCAGTTGAGAGTTTTTGGAGAACTCACATTTGCACAGATTGGAATGGTATTTGGAAAAACTGAGAACTGGGCCAGAGTAACTTATCATAGGGCCAGACTGAAAATAAAAGAAAGGATTGATTAGATATGAGTAATAAAGAATGTGAAATCGTGCAGGACTTACTGCCCCTTTATTATGACAAAGCCTGCAGTGAGGCAAGCTGCAGCTTTGTTGAAAAGCATATGGCAGGCTGTAGTGACTGCCAGAAGATATATAATGAATTACAGGAAAACAACGTTGATGAAGTGCTTGCAAAGGAATCAAAAGGAGTACTTGAAAGACATGCAAAAAAAGAGCGTAATGCAGCATACAAGGCAGGAGTTGTGATTGCCGCAATACTTCTACTGCCAATTGTCATTACATTTATAGTACAGCTTGCAACTGGTATGGGTTTAGGCGTATTTTCGGTTGTTACTGCTTCTATGATGCTTGTTGCAGCACTTACGGTAGTTCCGCTTATGTCTACGAATAATCGTCTGTTAAAATGTATTCTTGCAGGCGTTGCATCACTTATGCTTATATTGTTTTTCGTTGACCGGATGAATGGCGGAGGAAACTTCCTTTTTTGGGCTATACCTACAGTATTTGGTATATCAATAGTGCTGTTTCCGATAGTGATATGTCTTGTGTCACTTCCACCGGTACTTAGTGACAAGAAAGCACTTATAACAATGACATGGGATACATTGTGGCTATTCCTTACAATGTTTATAGTGTATTATCATTCTGGTTTTACAGGTATGAAAGACGGATATACAGTAGCTGTTGTACTTATGCTTGGTGTATGGCTTGTATTTCTTGTAATCAGATATCTTCCTGTCCATGGACTGATGAGAGCCGGAATTAGTACGATAATATCTGTATTATGGGTTGTTTTTGCCGATGATTTTCTTGAGTTTATTCTCTACAAAAGGAAGGTGCTTACAATAAGTCATATGAATCTGTCTGATTGGAGCACGGCTCTTAGTATTAATGGAAATATATTTTTTATTACTTTAGTGTCTGGCTGTGCAATAGGCTTGGTACTTATAGGTATTGGTGCGTTGCTTATGAGAAAGAAAAATGTTCAGAAGATGAGATAATAATAATCCCCTCACAAGGCTGATGCTTTGTGAGGGGATTATAACTATCTTATACTTTTAATATATGCCCTGTAATTTTTAACAAGCAGAGGTATTTCCGCAATAAGCATGCCAATCCAGCCAGCAAGATAAGAGAAAGGAAGTGCTTCTATTCCCATGCCTAACGCAAATACAAGTGGAATTGCGGCAAGCACGCGGACACCCATATTGATAAAGCTTGAAAGCAGTGTAATCTTTAAGTCGCCGATTCCTCTGAAATATCCCTGAATACCATTAGTGATGGCAGGTAGTATGTACATTACAGAAATAAGCTTAAGGTAGATTACACCGTGTCTTATAACCTCTGTATCCGAAGTGAACAGCTTCATAAGTGGTCCTGCAAATACGAAACATACAAAGAATATGAAGATTCCATATATTATCTCAAGAATAATACCGGCTTTAAAGCCTTTGATTACTCTGTCATCTCTTCCAGCGCCTTTGTTCTGTGCCATCATAGCTGTCATTCCGTGTGCAATATTCTGCTCGGGTGTATATGCATAGTCATCAATTCTGTTTACTACTGCAAATGCGGCTGAAACCGAAACGCCCATAGTGTTAATAATAGCCTGTATTCCTATTTTACCAAGCTGTACAGTAGCCTGCTGCATAGCAGATGCCCAGCCGTAGCTTATAGTTTTCTTAAGCAGTGAGCGGTCAAATACAAGCCACTTCTTGCCAAGACACAGAATCGGTACTTTGAATTTAATATATATCATGCAGAATACACAGCAGAGAGCCTCACTCACTACAGTTGCAACTGCACATCCATTGCTGCCGGTTTTCAGGATAACAACAAAGAAAAGGTCACCAAATACATTTAAAACTGCACTTATGATAAGGAAATACAGTGGTGTTGCACTATCTCCCAATGCCCTTAAAGTGCTTGAGAAAAAATTATAAAGGAATGTGAAGATGAGTCCTAACATGATTATTCTTAAGTACTGGGTTGTAAGTGTCATAATTGATCTGTCAACCTGAACAAGCATAAGAATAGGTCTTGTAAATACTATTGCAATCAGTGTAAGTGCAAGTGAGAATATCATACCTGATATCATAGTTGTACTTATCTGGCGGGAAAGTGTGTCCATTTTCTTACCGCCGAAATAATTACCCATAAGAATACTTGCACCCATACATAATCCGTTAAGGAAAAGAATAATGAGTGTAGTTATTGGATTGCATATTCCAACAGCAGCCAGTGCTTCTTTTCCAACAAATCTTCCGACAATAATAGAGTCAACCGCATTATAAGTAAGCTGAAATATATTTCCTAGTATAAGTGGAATTGTGAATTTAATTAACATAGGCATAATTCTGCCCTGAGTTAAATCTTTTGCCATAATTGATGAAACCTCTTGTGTGAATTTCGTAAATGATACTGTCCAAGTGCTTGATTTTAATGCTTATTTTTAAATATGTCAAGAAATGTGTTATTTACAATTACAAGCCGCAAATTAAGATAAAAAATTAATAACCTGTAATAACAGTACTTAGTCTGCACTTACGTTCATAATCAAGAGATGTCTCTTGTCTATGACCAGGGTATATTTTATAATCGCCAATTAAAGTGTTCATCATTTTTTCTATTGATGAAATAAGTAATTTCTCATTTCCGCCAGGTAAAGAAGTTTTACCATGTTTTTCAAACATAATGGTGTCACCAGAGAAAATATTATCATTAACAATGATTGCCATTGAACCGTCTGTATGTCCTGGCATACCTAAGAAAGAAAATGATAACTCATCAAGATTAATTATATCGTCTTCACAAATTAATATATCGGCTTTTACAGCTTTATAAGGTATTTTAACATAAGGTCTTTCATTAATGAGTTCTTCGTCTTCAAGTCGTCCGGCATCAATTTTAGATATAATAACAGGTACATTAAAATATTCTTTCACTTCTTTTAATGCTAAAATATGATCTGTATGACCATGTGTTATAAAAATGTATTTAAGACACAATCCATTTTCTTCAATTGTTTTAATAATTTCAGCAGCATTATCTGCTGGGTCAATCAGAATTGCATTTTTCTTATTCGAAGAAACAATATATACATTTGTGTTGCATGCACCCAATACTAGTTTTGTAATATTCATAATTCTTTACACACCCCATTTTTATGAGAATATATTTATGTTGATTATATCAATTCTGTGTATATATAAATACTAAAAAAATACATGATGATATTTAAATCACATATTTTTATTTAAGAATTTCCTGCTAAAACTTTGAATATCAAAATACTCTTGACAATTATTTGATTAAATGATAACATTCAACAAGAAACTTTGAATATCAAAGTATATTGAAATCTTTAAAGGAGTATGATTATGTTAAGAATTATTGCTGACAGCACATGTGATATATCTAAAGAAGATGCAAGAAAGATGGGGATTCAGATTGTTCCTATATCTGTAAGGTTTGGGAATGAAGAATTCTTAGATGGAGTTGAGATAACACACGAGGAATTTTATACAAGACTTGCTGAATGTGATGAATTACCTAAGACTTCACAGCCAAGCCCTGATACATTCATGAAAGTATTTAATGAAGCTGTTGCTGCCGGGGATGATGTACTTGGAATATTCATATCTTCTGATTTATCAGGAACATATCAGAGTGCCTGCCTTGCTGCTTTAGACGTTGAAGAAGAAACAGGAAAGAAATTATACATGGTAGATTCAAGAAGTGCATCAATTGGAACAGCCCTTTTAATCAGAGAGGCAGTAAAGTTAAGAGACGCTGGTGTAAATGCGGCTGATATCGCTGCTGCATGTACAGAGATGTCAAAATACATCAAGCTTACAGCAGTTGTCGGCTCGCTTAAATATCTTAAAATGGGTGGCAGACTTTCAGGAGCTGCTGCATTTGCAGGAACAATGCTTCATATAACACCGGTTGTAAGTATTGAAGATGGAAAAGTTGTTGTGATTGGAAAAACAAGAGGAAAAAAAGCAGCTGAAAAACTTATGCATGATAAGCTCATCAAAGACGGATTAAGTCTTACAAGAGATTTCATGTTTGGTCATATCAACTGCTCTGAATCCTTAGAAACATTTATTAATAAGAGTCTTACTTATATATCGGATGTTAATGGAAATGTTGGTGTAAGCTCTATTGGTTGTTCTGTTGGAACTCATGTAGGTCCGGGAACATACGGAATTGCTTATGTAGAAGCTGCTGAATCAGGAATGAATCGTGAAAGCATCGTAAAGACGGCCTGATTCTTATAGCGTCGCTGTTCTGATGGAACGAATCTGTCAGAATTAACAAGCTCATCAAATTCCTTATACGGAACATACATGTAGTCCATGGTTTCTCCTTCCTGAAGGGTAACATGGACTTCTTTTTCTATTAAATTAAGGTAACTGTGATATATGGCATGTTTAGGCTTATCCACATAGCTATAGAGCGGAATAAGGTCATCAGTAGAAATCTTAATACCAGTCTCTTCATATAACTCACGAATTGCACCTTCAGCCGCTGTTTCGCCTTTAAGTATAGAACCACCTGTAACTTCCCACTTAAGAGGGTATGTTTTATTTCGTGAACGTTCTGTCGTAAGAAGCTTACCATCCTTAGTCATAGTATATACATTGACAATGACATGATACACCCCATCAGGTAAAGATTTTGCCTGGCTTCTTTTTAAATCGAAGCCTAACAGCTTTTCATTCTCATCATAGGCGTCCCATAATTCCTCGTCAACTATTTCAACAAAACTGTCGTAATACTGCTCTTCGAAATATATCATTTCTTCAATCTGCTGGATTGTGTAAGATATATTTTCAGGTGCTATTATCCAGACTGTTTCAGGATCATCACGGCGTCTTGCTACAGCAATAAGCTCGCCGATATATTCATCAACGGCAACATCTACACCTAACAGATAAACTCTCTGCTTATCAAGCTCAGAAAATCCGGCTGTTCTTTCGACATCTACATAGCCACAATTAATAGGATAGACCACCGAGGGGTTATCTTCATCAGTGCTACCTAATGGGTGGTCGATTTTCACGGTTACAGTTTCTTCTCTCATTATATCTCCTTGTTAAATGTTTATTAATTTGATATACAAATATGAATATACACCAATTAGAACAAAGGTGCAACCAGTCTTAATATACATTGTCCGAATCTCAGAATTCTCGGCTTATTGATGTACTTGTCGGTTACTTCCTCACTTCTTCTGAAAATGTTGTAGAAATCATTAAGTATGTCGGCAGCAGTTTCCCTGCCATATACATACGCGGCATTTTCAAAGTGAAGGTAAAGACTTCTGAAGTCCATATTGATTGTGCCTACAACAGATACTTCTCCATCGCTTACCCACTGTTTTGCATGAATGAAGCCCGGTGTGTATTCGTATATTCTTACGCCGTATCTTACGAGATCTGCATAATATGATCTTGTGAGGCTGTAAGTAAGCTTCTTATCAGGAATACCAGGTGTTACAATTCTAACATCAACACCTCTCATTGCTGCCATTGCAAGCTCTCTGGACATCTCTTCTGTAATAAGCAGATATGGTGTTGTAATGTAAAGATAATGCTTGGCACTCTTAATAATATTAAGATAAACATTTTCAGCAACCCTGTTGTTATTAAGTGGACTGTCAGCGTAAGGAACAACATACTGATTATTATTAACAGCCTTGTAGCCATAGTCAGAGGCTTTAATATATTTGACATAATCATCCTGAGGCTCGTCTGTTTTCTTAATAGAGTTCCACATAGAAAGAAACAGCATTGTAAGAGTCTTAACGGCATCGCCGGTCAGTTTAAGACCGGTATCCTTCCACTCCCCATATGGGTGTGTTATGTTAAAGTACTCGTCAGCAAGATTATAACCTCCAGTGAATCCGACCTTACCGTCAATTACGGTAATTTTTCTGTGATCACGGTTATTCATGAACATGTTAAATGCAAGCTTGATTGGATTAAATACACGGCAGTCAATGCCATTTGCACGCATTTCCTTGATGAAATCCTTGTTAAGGAAGAAGATACTTCCTACATCATCATAGAATAAACGGACTTCAACGCCTGCAGCAGCCTTTTTTATAAGAACGTCCTTAATTCTGTCAAAGCTGGAAGCCTCTTCAATAGCGTGATATTCCATAAATATGAACTTCTCAGCTTTTTCAAGTTCTGTAAGCTGTGCTTCAAGGCCTTCCTCACCTATAGAATAAAATTCAATATCTGTATTCTTATATACAGGATATCCTTCATGATCACTAAGATAATGGAACTGGTTATATATATAGATATCCTTATCTTTAACCTCTTTAAGAATGTTTTCATCCTGAGAAAGAGATTTTTTATAGGATTCTTCTATTGAATTGAACCTTTTCTTTACCGCCCTTGTAACAATGGAACGTCCAAAAAGCAGATAAATAAGTATACCAAGTATAGGAAATGCAAGAATTACAATTATCCATGGCATTTTCATGGCTGAATTAGTAGATGTTCCGTATATCTTAAGCACAAGAATAATTGCAATAAATGTGCTTAATAATGAAATCCATGCGTAGTCCCTGTAAAAATATAATAAAAGATAAGCCAGCCACGCAACCTGGATAAGTACAAATATACCTGTAGCCAGAAGCCGTCCAAAACTGTTTTTTACGGCTGTTTTCTTTTCGGTTCTCATATGCTTGCGATTATCCATAATTTTCTTATCTCCTTGTCCTATTAATCAGATTGCCTTTCCAGCAAACTGTGTCATATACAGCTCATAATATCTGCCTTTAGCAGCAAGCAGAGACTCATGCTTACCTGTCTCGACAACTCTTCCATTATCCATAACAACTATGACGTCAGCGTCCTGAATAGTTGACAGTCGGTGTGCAATAATAAGGCTTGTTCTGTTCTTCATAAGATTAGTCATTGCATCCTGAATCTTTTTTTCTGTTCGTGTATCAACACTTGAGGTTGCTTCATCGAGTATAAGAATCTTAGGACTGGCAACAAATGCTCTTGCAATTGATAGTAACTGGCGTTGCCCCTGTGACAGATTCTGTCCATCTTTGGCAAGCATGGAATCATATCCGTCAGGAAGATGCATAATCATATTATGGCAGTTAGCCTTCTTTGCAGCAGCAATGATTTCAGTATCCGTTGCATCCTGTCTTGAATATAGAAGATTATTCTTTACAGTGTCGGCAAAAAGAACAGTATCCTGTAAAACAATTGCAGTATTCTTCCTAAGATTCTCACAGTCGATATCTTTAATATTAACACCATCAATGGTTATACTGCCGTTGTCAATATCGTAGAATCTCATAAGAAGATTGACAACAGTAGTCTTGCCGCTTCCGGTGCTTCCTACAAGTGCAACCTTCTGTCCTGCTTTAACCTTAAGGTTGAAATCATGTAATACTTGTTTCCCCGGAATATAAGAGAAATCAACATGGTTAAATTCAATGTTGCCGGTAGAATTATCCATTGTAAATTCACCTGATTTGTCCTCGGAAGGTTCATCAAGAACAGCAAATACTCGCTCAGCACCGGCTATTGCAGTCTGAATCTGACCCCATATATTGGCAAGCTCGTCAATAGGTCTGCCAAACTGCTTGGCATATACGATAAATGCTGATATTACACCGATAGATACATATCCTTTAATTGCAAAATATCCTCCGGCTGCGGCAATAATGACAAAGCCGATATTGTTAATGACATTCATAACAGGTCCCATAGAACCACCAAGAATCTCAGCTTTAATACCAACCTTAGTCAGTTCGTCGGAAGTTTTATCAAAATCACTGCATACATTTTCCTGTCTGTCAAATGCTGTAACAGTCTTGATACCAGTGGCCATCTCCTCAACAGTTCCATTAAGCTGGCCTAAAAGAACCTGTCGTCTGGAATAGAATTTTCTCATAGCTTTAGACAAATTCTTAGTTGCAAATATAGTAAGAATTATTGTTGTGCAGGAACATAATGCAAGCTGTGGGGATAAAGCAACCATCATAATGACAGTTCCAATAATAGTGAGAACACCTGAGAATAACGAACTCATGGACTGTGATACAGTGTTGGAGATATTCTCAACATCATTAGTCATCCGGCTCATAATGTCGCCATGTGAATGCTGGTCAAGATACTTGACAGACATGCCGACAATCTTATCAAAAAGATCCTGTCTCATATGCTTTACAATTCTCTGGCTTAATATGGCACTTAGTCTTGTCTGTATAAATGTACATATACTGTATATTATGTATACCACCAACATGAAGATAAGTATATGGTTTAAATTATTAAATTTTCTTAAAGAAATATAATCAATTGCCTGACTCTGAAGCTTTGGAGCATAGACAGAGCATACAACCATTACAACTACAGCGATGAAAAGAGCGATAATCACAGGTATTTCTTTAGCAAAATACTGCATAAGGCGCATAAATGTTTCCTTGCCGTTGACAGGCTTTTCGACAGCTGCCCCCCTGTTTCTAGGTCCTCCCTTCATGCCGGGAATTTTCATATTAACTTGTGAAGTATTCTTATCCTCAGCCATAATATTTCTATCTCCTTGATTAGATTCTAACTTACATTTTGTAAAGCCTACTTCTTATTCAACTGCGAATTATATATATCCTGATATATAGCACTGTTTTTCAGCAGCTCCTCATGAGTACCGACAGCACTTATATGTCCGTCATCAAGAATTACAATTCTGTCAGCATCTTTAACAGAGGCAATTCGCTGTGCAATAATAATCTTAGTAGTGTCCGGATATGCATTTTTAAGCATTGAATACAGATTAGCTTCTGTCTTTAAGTCAAGTGCACTTGTTGCATCATCAAATATAATAATCTCTGCCTGTTTAAGAATTGTACGGCTTATGGCAACTCTCTGCTTCTGACCGCCGGAAAGACTCGTTCCCTGTTGTGTTACAAGAGTGTCAAATCCATCTGCTGAAGTACTGATAAATTCTATAGCCTGTGCGATAGAAGCTGCATTTGCAATGTCATTGTCAGTTGCGTTTTCACGGCCCCACTGGATGTTCTCTTTAATAGTGCTCTGGAATATTTCACTTTTCTGCAGAGCGACAGATATACGCTCACGCAGATTCTTAAGGTTATATTCCCTTACATCAATATCATCAACAAGCACGCTTCCTTCGCATACATCATAGAATCTTGGAATCAGGTTAATAAGACTTGTTTTACCACAGCCGGTTTCACCAAGAATACCGATAGTTTCGCTGGGATTGATAACAAGATTAATATTATCAAGAATCTTCTTATCGCCAGTTAATGGATATGCAAATGTTACATTTTTAAATTCAATCTTACCCTTAACTGAAGGTTTTCCGTCAAATGAACCGTTTTTGATAGAAGGCTCGCAGGCAAGCACCTCATTAATTCGTCTGCCTGAAGCAATACCTCTTGAAGCAGTCTGGAACATATTAGTCATTCTCATAACCGCATTAAGTGACTGCGTGACATATGTAATTGCTGCCATGACATTACCTGGTGTAACAGAACCGCTGGAAACCTGAATACCACCGACCTTGATAACTGCAACTACAGACAGGTTGAGAATAATATTCATAATTGGCTGCATATATGAGAAAATCATCAGCACATTAAGCTGAGTATTTACAAGGTCGTCATTGGATTTTCCGAACCGCTCTTTTTCGTAATCTTCTTTAACATATGCTTTGACAACACGGAAGCCTGATACATTTTCCTGCATCACATTATTAACATTGTCGAGCTTCTGCTGAAGCCTGGAAAAAAGTGGATTAGCTTTAGAAAGAAAATATATAACACATATAATTACAAGCGGCAGGGCGCACGCGATTACTGCACCAAAGCTTAGGTTAAGGGATAACATGCATATTATGCCGCCAGCAAAAAGCATGAATGTCCTTATAAAACCACGCATGCTCATCTGGATAAAATTCTGTAACTGCGTTATATCGTTGGTAACTCTTGTGATAAGTGAACCTGTAGAGAATTTGTCAGTCTGTTCGAATGAGAATGACATAATCTTTTTGAATGCGTCTTTTCTTAGATCATTACCGAAATTCTGTGATGCAATATTAGAACACACACCACATAAGATACCAGATAATCCGCCAAGAATTACGAATATTATCATCTTGAGTCCTTCGGTAAGTACAAGATTCAGATTCCCAACACCGTTATTTGATAAACCTAAAACACCTTCATCCACGATGGTGCTCATTAAACGAGGCTGAACGAGGTCCGCAAGAACCTCGCCCACCATGAATAAAGGTGCAAGAATGGCAAAAAGCCAGTATTTTTTAAGATATTTCAGCATATAAAACTCCCTGTCTTTAAACTAATTATTCAAAAACCTTCCTTATGCTGTCGTAATGAAGAAATTCTCCCCTGTCAGCGATAACCTTGATTTCGTCTGCTGTAGCAAATCTGAAACCGGCAGTTTCTTCTGTCTGTAAATGTATATCTGCTTCTGTAATATCCATGTTAAACTTATAGATATCAACAAAATAATTATCCTTTTCTTCAGGATTATCTCTTCTGTAAGAAAATTCAAAGCCGCCATCAGCCTGTGATACATCAACACCGGTTTCTTCTAATACTTCACGGCAGACAGCCTGAAAAGATGTCTCTCCAGCCTGGCATGCACCGCCTGAGACTTCCCAGTGCCCCGGTGCCCATGCTTTAGTTAAGACTCTCTGTGTTATTAAAAATGTATTATCAGGTCTTTTGATTATGCCAAGAACAGTCAGGTGATAGTCCCCATCTTTCATGTTCCAGTCATTACGTTTCATAGTACGGCCTGTAAGTTGTTTATCGACATCATAGATATCCCATATCTCGCCCATTATTAATCGTCTCCTGTTAAACTAATTATCTTTATGTTCTTTAAGATATTCAAGTACGCTGTGTACAGCAACATTTCCTTCACCAACAGCCTTGGCATACTGATAAGGTCTGCCTGTACAGTCACCTGCTGCATATACACCATCAATGTTAGTCATCTGAGTTCTGTCAACAATAATATGTCCACCAGCCATATCAAGTCCTGATAATAATACACCCGGATTGATAGAATCCTTTAAGAAGAAAGCTCCGCTTACAGGGATAGCTTCTCCCTTGAAAGTTACTGAAGCAACCTTCTTATCTCCGTCAACACTTGCAGGAAGTCCGTTAAAATGCGTTATGTTATCATATTGTAACGTGGTTTCCTTATAAGGTGTGAAAAGATATATATGATTAGCAAGTCCTGCTAAAAATGTTACTTCATCCTCGAATTTAGGTGATGCACATATAACAGCAATATCCTTATTCTTATATAATGCTCCATCACATGTAGCACAATAACTTACGCCACAACCTAAAAGCCTTGCTTCACCTTCAATCTCTCTTGTTGTTGTCATACCAACAGTCATTATGACAGCTTTGGCTTCATATATCTCATTATCAGCACCGGCTGCAAAATAACCGCCGCAGTCATATATGGAATTAACCTGTGACTCTGTTATAGTAATGCCACAGTCGTCAATCTGCTTTAAGAACACAGACTGCATTTCGCTTCCTGTAACAGCAGGAAGTCCAGGATAATTCATGATTTTCTCGGCTTTCTCTATCTTAGTGCTTAGTGCTCTTGAACCAAACCATATAAAGTTAAGATTTCTTGCTTTAGCAGTGAGTGCAGCAGATATTCCAGCAGGTCCGCTGCCGATTATCATAAGGTCATACATATTACATAGCCTCCTTATTATGTTGACTTATAAACTAGTATTAATTAAAGGAAACGGCTTATACGCTCTTTCATCTGCTCTTCGCCCATGATATGAACGATAGTCCATAAATCAGGTGTATTAGCTCTGCCGGTTACAGCAATTCTTACAACCTCTGCAACGTCTGATACATTACCCTTGAAGTTCTCCGGATTAGCCTTGTAAGCCTTCATATCAGAAGCATAGCCGTTCTTGTCAGCTATTTCCTTAAGCTTGTTAAACCACATGCTGTTATCATCATTATGGTCATAAGCTGCAAGGTAATCATTAAGAATAGCCTTAACCTCGTCATCAACTAATCTGAATTCATCTCTTTCACCAGACTCGCCATCAAAGAAGAAGCTGATAAGTTCAAATATCTGCTTAGCATACATGAAGTCTTTTCTTCTTCTCTTAGCACCAACACCCATGTAAAGTCTTAATATAGCAAGTAACTTCTCTTTGTCAGCAAACCATACCTTTTCCATCTCAGGTTCATTCTCTAATGCCCAGTTGTGAAGGAATTCATATAAATCATCCTCTGATAACTTGGAAAGCTCATTCTTACAGATGTTATGAAGCTTTTCTTTATCAAATAAGGCACCTGAAACACTCATCTTATCTACTGAGAATGGGAATTCATTGATATCCTTGTCAGGGAACTTCTCATGCCATTCCTCAAAGTTAGAGTTAAGGAGTGTAAGAAGATAGACCTTCATTGTGTATGGATGATATCCGTCTTTTCTGTAGTAATCAAGTGAAAGCTCCGGATCTTTTCTCTTAGATAACTTTCTCTTTCCACCTGTTTCCTCATCAAACTTCATAAGATGTGCTGTATGTGCGTATTTTGGCATCTTAAAGCCTAATACATGGAATAATTCATAGTGGATAGGAACAGAAGCAAGCCATTCACCGCCACGTACAACTGTAGTAGTTCTCATAAAGTGGTCATCAATTGCGTGTGCAAAATGATATGTTGGAATACCATCTTTCTTAAGAAGAACTACATCATGGATATTCTCTGGAAGCTTAATCTCTCCCTTAATGCTGTCTGTAAATGTGATTTCATTCTCAGGACTTCCCTGTGAACGAAGTCTAAGCACATAAGGCTTTCCTGCCTTAAGATTTTCCTCGATAGTCTCTAAAGAAAGGTCACGGCATACAGCATATTTGCCATAATATCCAGTAAGAACCTTATCAGTCTCCTGCTGTAATCTTACAGCCTCAAGCTCTTCCTCTGTACAGAAGCAAGGGTAAGCAAGACCTTTAAGTACAAGCTCCTTTGCAAATGTATGATAGATATCAACTCTCTGTGTTTGATAATATGGTCCGTATGCATTAACCGGGTCAGAATCCGGGAAGCCTGCACCTTCATCAAATTCAATATCAAAATATCTTAAAGAATTGATTACAAGGTCAACAGCACCTTCAACAGTTCTCTTGGCATCAGTATCTTCAATTCTTAAGTAGAATACACCGCCGTTCTTATGTGCAATTCTCTCATCAGCCAAAGCACTGTAGAGATTGCCAAGATGGATAAAGCCTGTAGGGCTTGGACCTAATCTTGTTACTTCTGCCTTATTAGGAAGTTTTCTATATGGGTATTTCTCCTCATAATAATCAGGTGTCTTATCCACATCAGGGAATAAGAGCTCTGCTAATTTCTTACAATCCTGTTCGTTCATTATTAATCTCCTTATATTGCTAAATAAATCTCATAATATTTTACACATTTTGCAGACGCATTTCAACCTTGAAATTAATCTGTGGTAATTCTGGGATTTTTATTGTATTTAAAATGCATATATGCCTGTCTATAGCTCACAATCTCCGATTTCCTCGCTTAGTATGAGTAAATACCGCTATCTACATAGTTTATTACGGTGTGCGAAGTCAAACGCGCTTCGCTTGAACGAGACTTCACACACCGAACTTTTGTATATAGCGGTATTAACTCATACACAGCTCGTCAATAGTCGCTTGTGAGCTATAGACAGGCATATATGCATATAACTATATTGAAAAAGCCCAAGATTAACATATATTAAGTATATTGCGGAATGCGTATGCTACGCCGTCTTTATCGTGGTGCAGCGTTACGTGGTCGGCTATTTCTTTAAGGTGTGGGGCGGCGTTTTCCATTGCGATTCCGGTTCCGGCGTATTCTATCATGTCTGTGTCGTTGTCTGCGTCACCGAAGGCTGCTACATTTTCACGGGACAGACCTAGGTATTCTGTTAAGAACTTAACACCTGATTTCTTGCCGGCGTCTTTATATGATATCTCAAGGAGCTGGCTTATTGAACTTGTCATGTAGACTTCGTCTGTGGCTTTTCTTATTCTGTCCATTATGTTTTTCTTTAATTCTTCATCACCGACTACTATGTCAATACTGTCTAATTCATGGCAGTGTTCAAGTATGAAGGATACAATGTCGTCTTTAAGAATTCTTGTTTTCTTTACATAGTTAAGTGAGTGTTCTGTAGCACCGTATTTTTCAGGATGTGCAGTATATTCTGTTGAAGCGAAGGCCTGTCCTTTTATAAATGCTTCATATGTCACAATATCATTCTCTGTGAGTTTAAGTATTGTCTTTACTGATTCCGGTGTAAGAACATAGGATTTAAGGCACTCTTTGCCTGCAATACGGTATATGGCAGCACCATTGCTTGTTATTGCATATTCAATTCCGGGAACTGATATGACATCCTCAGGCAGTGTGTCAAATGCACGTCCGCTTGCGATACATACATGTACTCCGTTGCTTATAGCATCAATTAATGCCTGTCTGTTTACTTCTGATAGATGGCTTTCTGAATTAAGAGTTGTCCTGTCTAAATCAAGAGCCACAAGTTTAATATCTGTATTCATAATAATCACCTTGTTTTCGTACTTTTCATAGAATAGCCATTATAAATAAATAAGGCTGTCCCTTTAAGGACAACCTTATATGTATAGTGATGATATGTCAATATTTTAAGCGGATTTTTTATCATCTTTCGATGGCTTAATCTGCCCCTGAACGATTTCGATAATTTCATCAGATAAGAAATTAAGCTCGTCTGCGTCGTGGCAGGCAATTATAATTAAAGCACCTCTTTCCCTGTGCCTGATGAGTATGTCACGAATCTGCTCTGTACCTGTATCATCAAGTGCATTGATTGGTTCATCAAGGATAATGATATCGGGATTCTCCATGATGGCAGCAGCAATTCCAAGTCTCTGTTTCATACCAAGTGAGAACTTATGGAAAGTTCTCTTATCATCAGGATCAAGACCAATCTCGGTAAGAGTCTCGCGTATGCGGTTATCATCAATACGCCTGCGGATAGATGCAAGTGTTTTAAGATTCTCAAATGCAGTGTAATTATTAATAAAAGACGGATTTTCAATTAATAATCCGATACTTGGCGGAAACATAATATCTTTTCCGATAATCTGTCCATTAATATCAACAGTACCCTTAACCTTGATAAGACCTGATATAGCTCTCATAAGCATAGTTTTACCACAGCCGTTCTTTCCCTTGAAACCATATATTTTGCCTGATTCCATGCGCAGATTGATATCTTTAAGGATATCATTGCTCTTAATTTTCTTTGAAACATTTGTAAGCTGAATATACATATTAATCCCCCTTAGATAAAGTCTTTTTTCTTTGAATAAATAATACCGGTTGCAACCAGTAATATATTGATTGCCAGCATTAAGCACAGACCGTACGGCCATCTGTTGTATACATGAGGTATGCGGATAGTCATGAAATAATTATAGAAAAAGAACCATTTCATACTGCATATACTCACAATAAAGAAGAACAGATTAACAACGAATCCGAATACCGCATTGCTGATATAAGCAAGCAGAAGGCTTATGCCCGTCATAGTTACGAGACACACAAAACACAGTATAATAACCAGAGGCATATTGAAATCAAGTTCAAGCTTAGTCTGTAAAAATATTCTTACTGCCTCGGTGCCTGTAATGTTAAGTGACATTGAAAATCTGCTGCCAGTCATAATCAGACCAACAATTGTGTTAGCAGCAAATATACCTGCCATATATATAATTACAGCCAGTAACATAGTGATATATTTGCTGAGCCACCAGCCGGAAGCTGAACCTGAGATAACAAGAATATTCTTTCCGACAGCTTTCTGGTCAGCCGTTATGTAATAAGTTATTATAAATGTGATATACAGCACTATAAGAATCTCAAACAGCGGAATGTCAATCTGCATGCCGGGAGAGAATTCTTTTGCACCTCTGAATACATACAGCAGGGAATCTCCAAGAGAAATACTGCTGATTCTGGAATTCTTAATACATCTGTATACATTTGAAAAATACGATACAGCCTGAAATACGCAATATATATAGAAAACCATATAGAATTTCCAGCACATCGACCAGAAGCGTCTGATATCAGCCTTTAAAATACATAAGAAAGTATTCATTAATTCTTAAGCATGTCCTTTCTATAGAATTTAATTACAGCCCAGCTTATCAGAATCATATCAATCCATATAATAAACGGAGTTATAACATCATCAGCATAATAGATACCGGATATGTACACATCTGACTGATTAAGACACATCTTTCTATAGAAGTTCTCAAAAGGCAGAACAGATACATAAGTAGTAAATATACATGCGTAAGTGATAATAAAATCAGCAACCGGATTTCTTATAAGCCAGTGCAGCGCACAGATTGTAAGAATTGTTATCTGAACACGCAGAATATCAAGCAGGAAGCAGATAAGAATTATTACAAATGTGTTCTCAGTCGTAATATTTCCATTAGGAATAAAATTTCTTGCAACACTGCCCTCTTCCAGCCAGTTACAGTTAATAACTGAAGGATAAGATAATGCACAGCCTGTCAGTATCACTGAATTAATCAGAGGAAATACAATACTTATCCAGGCACATTTTTTTACACAGTTAAGCCACAGCTTCGACATGGAAGAATACAGCACAACCCTGAAATCAGACATTTCATATCTGATAATGGATATAATCATGAAAGCTGCAACAACAAGTTCGAGATTGCATAAAAAAAAGTTGTCTGGAAAATCATAAAAATACAAAAAGAAATCCGAAACACAAGGTACTGCGTTATCAAAATATCTGCTTGTGTATGGCAGAGTCCTGATTAATATTGCAATTACAATTGTATATATAATTAATATTTTAATATAATGTTTATGTCGTTCTTTAATCATAGGCAAGCCTCTTATCAATGACGGTCAAATACAATGCGCAGCCTTTTTGGATAGAAAGAATATACAAGACTGATATCAGAAGAATCTATCTTGTCAAGTTTACTTTCTTTAACCATGGAACTTCCTAATGTGCATTGCAGGCGCACTTCTTTCTTTTCACCGGGAACAACTACAATACGTGAATCTTTTGATGAATACATAGTTACTCCGTTGTGTGCATTAAGCTCGTCAGACAAAAAAACGAATATTGATGGTGAGAAATTAACAACCTTATCGGATACATTTTCTAATTCTATAGTCATAACCACAATACGGCTCTTACGGGCAGTTTCCTCACGCATATTAAGCTGCTGACCTGATTTCTCGCGGTATTCGTCGATTGTATATACATTATAATCAACAGGAGTAATCTTTAAACCGTCAATAATAGGAGGATTATCAGATGTGTAAGTTACATCTTTGGCATTAGGAAAAATCATATTGATTCTCACGGTGAATCCTATAAATATTGCAATAAGCAGAGTTATTGCTCCAATAATTATTATTCTATAACGCTTCATTATTCTTTCCTTTCATAAAAAATATAATTCCACATATAACACAGATGATAATTGGTTCACATATGTAGGCAAATAACATTCCGTCCTGCAGCTTGGTTGCAGGTGAAAGCAGAGCCATAGGATTGAATGAATAAATATTCATTACGCTTTTACATAAAGTAGAGATAATACCAAGTCCGTAATAGGTAACGAATGGAGATATTATTACTAAAAATGTATTGTCGATAAAGAATGAAACCGCAAGTGAAACAAGTGCAAATGAACCGCCATATATAAAGAACTGTAATACATATATCAATACATAGATAAGCGGATGTTCACAGAAAAGATTTCCCATTATATACGCACCTGAATGAATAAATAAGCCGTTGCCGGATGGCTTCAATGCAGGAATAAACATCATAGTTGCGCATAGATTCAGTAAAAGAGGAAGCATAGTTACAAGTCCTCCTGAGATAAATGTTGCAATGAATCTGGCAGCATGAATCTTATTCTTTGACATTCTGCTGTAATATTGCAGAATGTACTGGTTCTTGTTATCTCTGCAGAAGAATCCACAATACGGAAGTGCTGCAAGCAGCATAAATATATACAGATAAGATGTAGATATAGGCTTAAGCCCCATAAACATTCCCATCCACGAATTAAATACAGAGAACGGATATGTTTCCACTCCCCCGTTAAAGCCATTAGTAATATTAAGATGCGGCTTCGCACACTCAATAAATCCCCCGACAGATAAGGCAAGTCCTATAAAAAGACTTACATAAAATAATTTGCTTTTAAATAATCGTTTAAGTTCTATTCTTAACAGAATTAAAATATCGCGCATAATCCTCCCCCATAAAAGTAAGTGTAGTGATGTTAGTTATAATTTATTCAACTTCTTCAATGTCGTTAAGTTCGACAAGATAACCACTGTAATGGTTTCCGCCAAGAAGTTTCTGAAACGAACCTTGAATATAATATTTATTTGTATCAGAATAGCGGTATGCTTCATATAAAAACCAGCTATCAAATTCATCGCCAGGGTTCAAAGTCAGGTGTTGCTCGTTGTTTTCAGCTAAAGACCTGTCTATAAAATTTATACCTCCTAATTCATATGTTGTCCCGTCAGGATATTCAGCTATAATTGTTGATGTAAATTGAAATTTTGAAGTTGTTTCTCCTAAATATTTAATATGAACCTTTATCCAGAAAAATCTATGTCCCTCATAAAATAGATTGCCGTTTTCATCATAAATTCCCCTATATAGATTAAGCTGATTCATTACAGGCTGGATATATTCTTCGTCAACTAATTCGGTGGCAAATGATTTAGATATAGTTGAATATACTTTTAATATCGTATAATCAAATGAGCCTGTATTATATGTTTCATTCATTTTTATGTATTTTATAGAATTTTTGTTTAATTTTACGATTGGTTCTTCTGTTATTTGGGGTTCATTCGCATCAACAGAAGGTTTCTCTTCATTGTAAGCAGTGCTTACTTCACCATTGGAATCTGTTTCATAATCGTAGTTATAAAGATAAGTTTTGGTTTCGGCTATGTCATTTGTGTTGTTATTGGTATTTGTTGCGCAGCCACATAAGGCAGTTAATAATAGTGGTATAATTATTATATATTTTTTTTTCAATTATTGACCTCCATAGGTTAACTTTTTTACAATTAGAAGACTACGTTGTGCATAGACACAACGTAGCTTTAATAATAAATCATATATAAATACTAATTTATATGTGATTTGTTTTAAATGTCTGGATTCCAATAGCCTCCAAACCATGCACCATGATAATCATCAACTGAATATCCCTCACATCTTACACAAGTCATATTGTAATGTTCTTCATATACCCAGTTAAGCATATTATGTGAGTCATTTACATCAAAATAATACTCGTATCCATGAGAGACATCTATTCTTGTTCCCGCTGAATTTAAAGCATAAACTTTTGCATAGTAATAAGAACCATCAATATCTTTGTCCGTGCAAGACATCCAAATAGATGATGACGTGTTTTTACTTTTTCTATCTGTGTAATATGTGTCACCATCAAAATCAAAGGATGCTCCGTACCAAACATCATCTCCAGCTTTTGATATCACAGGTGCAGTATACACACCAATAACCAGCATCATAGTAGCAAATATTATTGTGTTTTTAATTATCTTTTTAAATTTCATATTAAATATCTCCTCTTAAAGTAGTAAGACTAATCAATTTCAGTCAAATCATTTAGTTCAATCAAGTAGCCATTATAACTATTATTGTCGTTATAATTTTGAAAATTACCTTTAACATAATAAGTGTTGTCACTAGAATAATTTGAAAGATTATAGAAAAACCACATGTCATATTCTTCATTAGGTTCAAGATAAATATTATCAAGTTTATGGATAGAAAAAGATTTATCAATAAACATTAAAAAACCTAAAAAAAGTATTTCGTTATTAGTGTCTTTGCTGAATATTGTAGAGTATATATCCATAGTCATGGCTTCTTTACCGGTATACTTCATATGTACTTTTACACAGAAAAAGCGAGAAGTATCGTCAATGAGTTTTCCAGTTTCTTTAGAAATATCGCGTTGTTTTGAAATTTCATCTGATAAAATATTGTGATAATTTTCATTAACTAATGTGTAAAAATAATTAGAATCCGAGGTGACATAGGCTTGTGTAATAGCACATTCACAACTTCCAAATGAATATTTTTCATTCATTTTTATGTATGTAACAGCATTTTTTTTGAAATTGACAGTTGCTCTTACAACATCTCTGGGTTCATTCAAATCAACAGATGGTTTTTCCTCATGATATGCTGTGCTTAATTCTCCATTAGGTTCTGTTTCATAATCATAACTATATAGATATGTTTTAGTTTCTAACATATTATTGGTATCATTAGAAGGCTGTGTTGTGCAGCCACACAACACAGTTAATAATAGTGAAAAGACAGTTATTTTTTTCAGTTTCAATTATTAAGCCTCCTAGATATCTGGATACCAGTAACCACCAAACCATGCACCATGATAATCGTCTACAGAATACGCCTCACATCTTACCGCAGCGCGTGTATAGCCTTCCTCGTTTACCCAGTTAAGCATATTATGAGTTTCGTTAACATCGAAATAATATTCATAGCCATGTGAGACATCATAATATTGTCCACTTTTATAAGCATATACTTTGCCGTAATAATATGAACCATCAATATCTTTATCGGTGCATAACATCTGAACTGAAGATGATGTGCTTTTGGATTGTGTATCTGTAAAAGTAGTTTCACCATCTACACTAAAAGCAACACCAAAGCTGTTGCCTGCTTTGGATATTAATGGTGTTGAATTAATACCAACAATTAGCAGCATTGCTGTGAATATGACAGCATTTTTAATGGCTTTTTTACATATCATATTTTGTCCTCCTGTTAAATTATTTTAAATAAGTACTTATCTCTTAAAAACAGAATAACAGCCCCGTACTTAAAGCACAAGACTGTTATTTTGCGGTTTGTCGTAAGATGCATGTTTAACGACGTAAGTTACATATTTTATTAGTATAGTTGCAAAAACATGGATTTATTCGACATCTTCGATGTCGTTAAGTTCGACAAGGTAACCAGTATAGCTGTCATCATCAATATAGTTTTGAAAAGAACCTCTTAAATAGTAGGTCTTATCATGACTATATCGGGAAGCTTCATAGAGAAACCATGCGTCAAATTCATCATCTGGGTTTAATGTTAAATGACATGTGGAATTTTCTGACAAAGCTCTGTCAATGAAACCAAGTAATCCAAGAGAATAATATGTACCGTCTGGATATTTACATATAATTGGTGATGTAAATTGAATTTTTGAAGTAGTTTTACCTGAATATTTTAAATGCATCTTAACAAGAAAGAATCTATGTCCTTCGTTGAATAGATTACCATTTTCATCATAATAGCCACGAAATTTATTTAGATAGTCAAGTAATAGCTGTGAATATTCTTCTCCAAATGTATCAGCGCAAAACTGCTTGGAAACAGTTGAATATGCTTTTAAGACAGTACATTCACATGCACCCGAATTATAAGTTTCATTCATTTTCACATATGTGACAGCACCTTTTTTGAAATTAACAGTAGGTTCAACTTCTTCGTGTGATTCATTCAAATCAACAGAGGGTTTTTCTTCATGGTAATCTGTATGTACTTCACCATTGGAATCTGTTTCATAATCGTAGTTGTATAGAAAGGTTTTAGTTTCTGTTATGTCATCTGTTTTATTTGATGTAGATGATGAACAGCCACTTAAAGTGAATAACATTATAAAAATAATTATTATTTTCTTTTTCAATAATTTTTTTCCTCCCAATAAAATTATTGTTTATATTTACAAATTCGGTAAGCTTTATAAGATATTTATTATTAGGAAGCTGCGTTGTGCAGTCGCACAACGCAGCTAGTATAAAATAGAGAATATATAAGCTTATATTTCAATATTTATAATTTTAAATATCTGGATTCCAGTAACCTCCAAACCATGCACCGTGATAATCGTCAACGGAATAGCCAGTACATTTAACAGTTGCTTTATTGTAATGTTCTTCATAAACCCAATTTAACATAGTATGAGTTTCATTAACATCAAAATAATATTCATATCCATGCGATACATCAACAGGATTATCAGATACATTAACAGCATTAACACGTGCATAATAATATGAACCATCAATATCCTTATCAGTACAAGACATCCACACAGATGATGATGTGTATTTAAATTGTGATGGTAAATATTTTTCATGACCATCAAAATCAAAGGATGCTCCGTACCAAACATCATCTCCAGCTTTTGATATCACAGGTGCAGTATACACACCAATAACCAGCATCATAGTAGCAAATATTATTGTGTTTTTAATTATCTTTTTAAATTTCATATTAAATATCTCTTATCTTAAAGTAGTAAGACTAATCAATTTCAGTCAAATCATTTAGTTCAATCAGGTAGCCATTATAACTATCATAATCGTTATAATTGTAAAAATCACCTTGGATATAATAAGTATTATCACTGGAGTATGTTCCTAATACATGATAGAAAAACCATAAATCATACTCTTTACCAGGTTCAAGATATAAAGTATCTTTTTCTTTATTTGATAAAGCTTTATCTATAAAGAAAAGAAAACCTGAAGCATAAATCAAATTATCAGTTCTTTTTGAAAATCCAGTGGTATAAAAGCTCATATTAGTTGGTTGAGAACCAGTATATTTCAAATGGATTTTCACACAAAAAAAAGAATTTTTCTCATCAATTAATTTTCCTGTATCTTTTGAAATATAATTAGGCTTAGCAATTTCTTTTGCTAGAGCTTCATGATATTGCTCATCAACTAATGTATAGAAAAAATCAGAAGATATAGTTTTATAAGCTTTTGTTACGGTACATTCATAATTTCCCTTTGAAAATGTTTCATTCATTTTTATGTATGTAATAGCGTTTTTATTTTTGAAATTGACAGTTCCTTTTTCAACATTTCTGGATTCATTCAAATCAACGGATGGCTTTTCCTCATGATAAGCTGTGCTTAACTCTCCATTAGGTTCTGTTTCATAATCATAACTATATAGATATGTTTTAGTTTCTAACATGTTATTGGTATCATTAGAAGGCTGTGTTGTGCAACCACACAACACAGTTAATAATAGTAAAAAAAAAGTTACTTTTTTCTGTTTCAATTATTAAGCCTCCTAGATATCTGGATACCAGTAACCGCCAAACCATGCTCCATGGTAATCATCAACCGAATACGCTTCGCATCTTATAGTAGCATGTGTATAGCCTTCCTCATTTACCCAGTTAAGCATGTTATGAGTTTCATTGACATCATAATAATATTCATAGCCATGTGATACATCAACCGGATCGCTATTGCCATCAATTGCGTATACTTTACCATAGTAATAAGAACCATCAATATCTTTATCAGTGCATGACATCTGAACTGAAGAAGAGGTATATTTATTTTGGCTACCTGTAAATTTAGTTTCACCATCCACACTAAATGCCACACCAAAGTCATTGCCAGCTTTAGACATTATAGGTGCTGAGTTAACCCCGACAATTAATAGCATTGCTGTAAATATAACAGCATTTTTAATAAAATGTTTGTGAACCATTTCTTATCCTCCTGCAAAATTATTTATAAGTACTTATCTCTTAAAAACAGAATAACAGCCCCGTACTCAAAGTACAAGACTGTTATTTTGAGGTTTGTCGTAAGATGCATGTTTAACGTCGTAAGTTACATATTTTATTAGTATAATTATAAAAACATGGATTTATTCGACATCTTCAATGTCGTTAAGTTTGACAAGATAACCACTATAGCTGTCGTCATCAATATAGTTTTGAAATGAACCTCTTAAATAGTAGGTCTTATCATGGCTATATCGATAAGCTTCATAAAGAAACCATGAATCGAATTCATCACCTGGATTTAAGGTTATGTGATGAGATTCATTTTCTAGCAAAGCTTTGTCAATGTAATCAATTCCTCCAAGGGAATAATATGTACCATCTGGATATTTACATATTATTGGGGAATCAAATTGAATTTTTGAAGTATTTTTACCTAAATATTTCAGATGCATCTTGATAAGAAAGAAACGATGTCCTTCGTTATATAGATTGCCATTTTCATCATAATAGCCTTGAAATTTATTTATCTTATCAAGTAATAATTGAGAATATTCTTCTCCGAATGTATCAGCAGCAAATTGTTTTGAAACTGTTGAATAAGCTTTTAAAACTGTACATTCAAGTGTTCCCGAGGTATAAGTCTCATTCATTTTAATAAAGGTAAGACCAGCTTTACTTCTGAAATTGACAATAGGTTCAACTTCTCTATGAGATTCATTCAAATCAACAGATGGTTTTTCTTCATGATAAGCAGTACTTACTTCACCATTGGTTTCTGTTTAGTAATCGTAACTGTAAAGATAAGTTTTAGTTTCTGTTATATCATCTGTTTTATTTACTTGTGGTGATGAACAACCACATAAAGTTGTTATTAATATAAAACTAATAACTACTATTTTCTTTTTCAATAATCTTTCCCTCCCATAAAATTATTGTATATGTTTTTAAGTCTATTATGTTTTATAAAATATTCATTATTATTAGAAAGCTGCGTTGTGCAGTTGCACAACGCAGTTATTACAAGGAATATTTAAATTTCATATTAAATATCTCCTCTTAAAGTAGTAAGACTAATCAATTTCAGTCAAATCATTTAGTTCAATTAGATAACCAGTGTAACTTTTATGATCATTATAATTTTGAAAATCGCCCTGAATATAATAAGTATTTTCACTGGAATATGTTCCTAATACATGATAGAAAAACCATAAATCATACTCTTTTCCAGGTTCGAGATATAAAACATCTTTTTCCTCATTTGCTAAAGCTTTATCTATAAAAATAAGTAAACCCGGATCATACATTAAATTATCAGTCTGTTTTGAGTAGCCAGTCGTATAAAAGGTCATATTAGTTGGTTGAGAACCAGTATATTTCAAATGAATTTTTACACAGAAAAAAGAATTTTTCTCATTAATTAATTTTCCTGTATCTTTTGAAATATATCGTCTTTTGAATATTTCTTTTTCTAGAGCTTCGTAATATTGTTCATCAACTAATGTATAGAAAAAATCAGAAGATATTGTTTTATAAGCTTCTGTTACGGTACATTCATAATTTCCTTTTGAAAATGTTTCATTCATTTTTATGTATGTAATAGCGTTTTTATTTTTGAAATTGACAGTTCCTTTTTCAACATTTCTGGATTCATTCAAATCAACGGATGGCTTTTCCTCATGATAAGCTGTGCTTAACTCTCCATTAGGTTCTGTTTCATAATCATAGCTGTATAGATATGTTTTGGTTTCTAACATGTTATTGGTATCAATAGAAGGCTGTGCTGTGCAGCCGCACAACACAGTTAATAATAGTGAAAAGACAGTTGTTTTTTTCAGTTTCAATTATTAAGCCTCCTAGATATCTGGATACCAGTAACCACCAAACCATGCACCATGATAATCATCTACAGAATACGCTTCACATCTTACAGCAGCGCGTGTATAGCCTTCCTCATTTACCCAGTTAAGCATGTTATGAGTTTCGTTGACATCAAAGTAATATTCATATCCATGTGAGACATCAACCGGATCGTCATTGTCATCAATTGCGTATACTTTACCATAGTAGTATGAACCGTCTATGTCCTTATCAGTGCATAACATCTGAACAGATGAAGAAGTCCATTTTTCTTGTGTACCTGTAAATGTAGTTTCACCATCCACACTAAATGCCACACCAAAGTCATTGCCAGCTTTAGACATTATAGGTGCTGAGTTAACCCCGACAATTAATAGCATTGCTGTAAATATAACAGCATTTTTAATAAAATGTTTGTGAACCATTTCTTATCCTCCTGTTAAATTATTTTGAATAAGTACTTATCTTTTAAAAACAGAATAACAGCCCTGTACTTAAAGTACAAGACGGTTATTCTGCGGTTTGTCGTAAGATGCATGTTTAACGACGCAAGTTACATATTTTATTAGTATAGTTGCGGAAATATATCTTCTTAAAGTTGTAAGACTAATCTATTTCAGTCAATTCATTTAGTTCAATTAAATAACCGTTGTAACTGTCATTATCATTGTAATTCTGAAAATTTCCTTTTACATAATAAGTGTTTTCAGTTGAAAAAAGAGAAAGATTATAAAAGAACCACATTTCATATTCTTCATTAGGTTCTAGATAAATATTATCACTTTTATTTATACTAAATGATTTGTCTATAAACATTAAATGACCAGACGAAAATATTTGATTATCAGGCTGTTTGCTAAATAATACAGAATAAATATCCATATTAACAGGTTTTTGTCCAGAATATTTCATATGAACTTTAACACAAACAAAACGAGAAGTATCACGAATATGTTTTCCCGTTTCTTTTGAAATATATTGTCTTTTAGAAATTTCAGTTGATAATATTGTATGATATTTTTCATTAACTAAGGTATAAAAGTAATTTGAATTTGAAGTTACAATTGCATCTGTAATTGAACACTCACAATTTCCAAATGAATATTTTTCATTCATTTTTATGTAGGTAATAGCGTTTTTATTTCTGAAATTAACAGTTGCTTTTACAACATCTCTGGATTCATTCTGATTAACGGATGGCTTCTCTTCGTGATAAGCTGTACTTAATTCACCATCAGGCTCAGTTTCATAATCATAACTATATAAGTAAGTTTTTGTTTCTAACATATCATCAGTATTATTGGAAGTCTGTGTTGTGCAGCCGCACAACACAGTTAATAATAGTGAAAAGACAGTTATTTTTCTCAGTTTCAATTAACCACTCCTTAAGTATTTTTAATAAGTACTTATCTCTAAGAAAAGAATAACAGCCCTGTACATAAAGTACAAGACTGTTATTCTGTGGCTTGTCGTAAGATGCATGTTTAACGACGTAAGTTACATATTTTATTAGTATAGCTGTGGAAACAAGCAGAAAAATGCATTTTACCATCGTATTTCACAGTGAAATTCATTCTCTGTTTCGTAATAATCACATGTTCCATAATTCCTTTTAGCAAGTGATTTTACAATGTTAGTTCCGAGACCATGGGAGTTCTTATCCTCTTTGGTTGTAGCAAGACCAGAGTTCCTGTCAAGAACTGTTTCATTAATGTAATTGCTTACATGGAATACCATTTCTTCATCGTCCCAGTATGCCTGAATATGAAGCTGGCGCAGAGACTCTTCCTCGTGAAGCTCTGCTTCTATTGCGTTATCTATCACATTTCCAATAATAGAACACAGGTCATTGCCGGTCATAGGTTTGATGTCTTTAGTAATATCAATTGCTGTTATTATATTTTCGCTTTTGGCATATGCAATTTTGCTGTTAATTAATGTATTGATGACCGGATTATTGGTGTTAATATAATCAATTGTTTTTTCAAGACCGATACCGTACTGTTTTAAAAAATCTGATGCTTCATTAAATTGTCCGTTATTAATAAGCCCGCTTAACACCTGAAGCTGATTGTTCATGTCATGTTTTATTGAGCGTATCTGACGGTCAAGCATGCTTACATTTTTGATGTAATCTTCTCCCGATGTTAATTGCTCCTGAAGTTTATCCGCATATTTTTTATTGCTGTTTGCCATATATAGTGACAAAGCCAGTTCGTATATAAGAAATATCAGTATGCACAATAAAAGAAGAATCAGCAGACTGCCCGATGTAAGCTGCATTTTCATAGTCACTGTAAATACGGCACATACGGTAATCAAAGTCAATGCAAGAATTATGATATCACGAATATTAAACATGCCGTTTCTTATTGACGCGAATGATTTAAGGACAATAATTAACAGAACATATATTATAAGTGAGAATATGACATATGGCATTACTGGATATGAATATATCGAAAGCATTTTCTGTGCCTGATATGTAAGCAGCGGTACTGCAATCGTTACAATAAGCTGGATTATATATGGATATACTCTCTTCTTTTTGCCGATTATATTAAGCGAATTATTGTAAAATATTATTGCAACAGCCAGTAAAAGAATGTATTGCGAATAATTAAATGAAATGTATGGAAACATAGTATGTTATCTTACATTGTACGGCGGTATTGTACAAAGCCTTTCTTAAATGTATCTTTATAGGAGCGTCCGACTTTTATCCTGAAGCCGTCTTTCATAATAACTTCTGAACTGACAGCATCGAATCTTCTTACATGCATGTAGTTAATCAGGCAGCTTTTATGTACTCTTATGAAATTATATCCGGCGAGTTCATTTTCAAGGTCCGAAAGCTTTTTCCTAAGTTGATAATTTCCAGAGGTTGTATATATATTGAGCATATGATCCTGACTGACCGCGTACTTGATACTTACAGAGTCAATGCTTGTGATTGAACCGTTTTTTTCAAGATGAACCGAAGTGGTGAGCAGGTCTGTATGTGTAAGTTTGTTTACAAGCTTCTTCACACCGTTTTCATAATATTTCTTTCTGATAAAGTAGAATGGTGTATATTCAAATGTATCAAATACAAGTTCTTCATGTGAAGTTACGAAAACTATTCTTGTATCTGATGAAATGGAACATATAGATTGTGCTGTGTCAAATCCGTTAAGCGGAGTCATGTCTATATCAAGCAAGGCGAGATTATAATGCTTTTCTTTTGCAGCCTCAATTAATACATCCCCTGATGAATAGTAATCAATTGTGGCTTCAAGATTATGCGCATGAAGTTCATTATTAAATGCCTCCATTATCTTACTGGCAATTTTTTCGTCATCGTCACATAATGCTACTTTGTACTCCATATATACCCCCTGATGTATGTACTAAATGTACTAATAGAATACATTTTTAAAATGTGTTTTTCAAGTAAATATACATTTATAAGTTAATATATTTTTCACTAGATAATTCGTTATATTCGTGTTACAATGATAATAATATATCGGGATGGAGACGTGAACTATGATTATATCAGAGAATCATTTTGGAAAAGAGAATTGTGTTGCATATTGTGATGTTTTAATCAGAAGAAATTATGAAGTTATTAATGCGGATGAACATTTCTATCATTTTGTAGAAAAACTTGTTGGTATTAATTTTCTTGATATTGTTCATCAGGATAATCTTAAGGATTTTAAGATGGCTTTTGAGACGATTAAACCAGGTGAGAATTGTAGAATGCTGATTCTGTTAAGAAATGGAATTGGTGAATATTACTGGACAGATATGGTGATTTCTAATAATGGGAAGATTCTGTCAGGTGAGAATGTAATTGAAGTCAGATGTTATTTTCTTTCAGCAGTTGAGAGCAGGTATCTTTTGGCTTTGGACAATGTCAATAAGTACAGGACAATACTTTCTACATACAGAAATTATTTGTTTGATTATAATTCTTACACGGATATGTTTACAATATATCTGTATCGTGGTAATCAGTGCAATGCACCTATTAAGGGAACTTTGGAACAGTTCAGGGAAAGAATGTTAAGAATATTGCGGTCTGATTCAGAGCGTAAGGAGTTTGCTACATTTTATAATTATTTAAAGAATGGTTCTAACATGTTCAGCTGTATGGTTTACCTGCCGCTTGACGAGCATAACGATGAACTGTACAAGTTCAAAGTGAATGGCGACAGCCTGTTTTCAATAAATAAAACGTCTGTTGTTGCAGGTTATCTTGAGACTGTTGATGGATGTGTTTCGGATGTTATTCCTTATTATGCAACAAGTGAAGCTGTTGATTCTGCCACTGGACTTCTTAATAAACGTGCATGCATGGAATATACTAAATCGGTAATTGCATCCAAAGATGATAAGATTCATTATATGATTATGTTTGATGTTGATAATTTCAAGAGCATTAATGATACATATGGTCATCTTTTTGGTGATGAAGTATTAAGTAAGATAGCAGGCATTATTAATGCTAACCTTAACGGACGAGGAATTGCTGGAAGATTTGGTGGAGATGAATTCTATATATTCACTAATAATATTAAAGACGAAGAGGCTTTGAGGATTCTTCTCACAACTATGCGTAAGGAATTACAATATGCATTTGACAGCAGAATTGAAGATTTTGGAGTTACTCTTTCTGTTGGTGTAAGTCTGTTTCCTAAAGATGGAACGGATTACGAGGAACTTTTCAGAAAAGCTGATAAATGCCTGTACCTTGCAAAAGAAAAAGGACGAAACAGATTTATTATATATAATGAAAGCAAACATGGTTCACTTGAGAATAATAGCAGGCATATTCATAAAATTCTTGATTTGTCTGATCATTCAGAATATATGTCAGGCGTGGTATCTGACATAATTCTTGAACTTGTATCCAGAGGAAAAGATGCAATTGATGATGTTGCCAATAATATTTTAGAGCAGTTTGAGATTGATGGACTGAGAATATATAATGATAATTCCGAGCTTATATATTCTTGTGGTGAATATAAGAGAATGCCGGATATGACGAATATTCTTAATGATAAGGCATTTTTATCTAGATATAATAAGAATAATTCTATGTCAATCGGTATTGTTTCATCTGTGGAGGCATGGCATAAGGAATTATATAATGAGTTATCAGACAGTAATATAATGGCTTTCATCAGTGCATGGTTTGAATTTAAATATAGAAGATACTATTTCTTCTACGATGTGTTTAATCATAAAAGCCGCTGGAATGATTATGACAGGAACTTTGTTCTTATTATAAGTAAAATCATTGCCAGCGTGCTATAATATCAGATATAATTATACTGTTATTATGTTTGGCAGCTTTGCGAAGCTGTCAATTTTTTTGTCTGTAAGTATTGTTGCTTCTCCTATATTACCAAATGTTACGGCGCTTGTCTCCCCGAACTTTGAGCTGTCAGCAAGAATATACTTGAAGTGACAGTGGTTGAATGCAGTTTCCTTAACAAGTGCTTCATTAATATCAGGTGTAGTAAAACCTGATTTTTCGGTAATACCATTAGTTCCAAAAAATCCTTTGTTAAAATTCATTCTGTCGATTGTAATAATTGCCTGATTTCCTACAACAGCTTCTGTTAATCCTTTAAGTTCACCTCCAATTAGTATTACCTTAAAGCCTGCAATTGCAAGTTTTCTTGCATGTGTTACTGCGTTGGTAACATATGTTGCATTCTTTTCTTCAAGATAATCAATCAGATATTCAGTAGTAGTTCCGGCATCAATATATATGAAATCATTAGGTACTACAAGTCTTGCAGCATACATTGCAATTTTTTTCTTTTCTTCTGTGTTTACATCAGCTTTTTGTGAAACGGATAATTCGGTAGTAGATACACCATTGATCTTTTCAACAGCTCCTCCAAATACCTTGGTAAGCCGGCCCTGTTCATCAAGTGTATTAAGATCACGTCTTATTGTTGATTCAGAAGTATTAAGAATGTCTTTAAGTTCAGTTACGGTAATGCTTCCCTTTTCAGATAGCAGATTAAGAATTATTTCATGTCTTTGTTCTGTAAGCATATTGTTATAACTCCTTTTCCATAAAATCTTTTATATCAGTAATGTTTTTATAATGTGCAAGCGACCACATGAGTTTCATTGTAAGGTTTTCAATTGTCATGGATTTTCCATTTATGACATTTTCCTTTGTAAGATTACGACCGACTTCATATATCTCCCAATTAACACCTTCATAGAGACATTGTGTTGTAACAACAACACATATACCATTAACTGTAAGTCTGTGAATGTGTTCTGTAATATTATCTGGCATTCCTCCGATGCCAAAACCCTCAATAATTACGCCTCTGCACGATGAATTAAGATAATCAAAAATATTATAATTCATTCCAGGAAAAAGTCTGATAACTGCTATATCAGTACACATATCAGTTTTGATATGAAAGCCGTTGTCTGATGTCATAATATTTTGAATTGTATTAATGTTATATTTAACGATATTGTTTCTGATTGCTGCAATATATGGAAAATTAATACTTTCAAATGCATCAAAACTTTTCGTCTTGATTTTCTTAGCACATGTTCCTTTTATAAGTTTTTCAGAAAATGCAAGAAATACTCCAGAAATGTCTTCACATGAATAAATAAATGCATTTGTTAAATTCATGACTGCATCAGTTTTTTCCACATCAATGGGTAACTGTGAACCGGTAAGAATGACAGGCTTTGAAAGATTTATAAGCTGATAAGATAAAGCAGCTGCAGTGTAAGCACATGTATCTGTTCCATGTGTTATAACAAATCCATCATAATCATTGTAATTGTTCATAATGCATTCTGAAATGGAACTAATGTGAGATGTATCCATATTACTACTATCGATATTCATTAATGATATTCCGGTAACATGGCACTTTTGCCTGATTACCGGAATATAGTCAAGTAAAACATTAACATCAATTGATGGCGTAAGACCATTGCCATTATCTTTTGAAGCAATTGTGCCGCCAGTAGCTATCAGTAAAATATTCTTCATTTTACCTTCTTACCTTCTCCATTAAAATAATCTTTTAAAAGTTGTACAACGGTGTTTGAAAGCAGGAATACTGCTATTAGATTAGGAATCACCATAAGTCCGTTAAAAGTTTCAGCAATGCTCCACATCAGACCTAAATTCATTGTTGCACCAACTACAGCAACAAGTGAGTAAGCAGCCATGAATGGTTTAGTTGCTTTAGGACCCAAAAGAAATTCTATGCATCTTTGTCCATAGAGTCCCCATCCTATAACTGTTGAAAAGGCGAAACAGCACATTGCAACAGCTGTAAATATTGATACCCACCCTCCATATGTAGATGTAAAACCTGATATTGTAAGTTCTGCACCAGCAGCCTGACCATATCCTACCGGAACACCACTACATAATATAACAAGAGCAGTCAGTGTACATATTACAATTGTATCTACAAATACTTCAAATATTCCGAAAAAGCCCTGCTTTACGGGTTTACTTGTATCAGCACATGCATGTGCAATAGACCCGGTACCAAGACCGGCTTCATTAGAAAAGATGCCCCTTGATACTCCTTTTTTCATACTCATAAAGAAGCTTCCAACTGCACCACCAGTAACTGATGCAGGAGAAAATGCACCTTGAAATATTGATTTAAATACAGCAGGAACATTATTAATATTAACAAGTACAACTCCGATGGCAAGAATTATATATAACACGGCCATAAATGGTATGAGTTTTTCTGTAACTCTGCCAATTCTTTTTATTCCTCCAATCATTATAAGTGCAATAAGAATCATAATTATTATCCCAATTATAAGATTAATCATATGAGTTGAATCGGCAGATATAATATTATAATTAATTAATGCTGAGTCTAGAGCGGCTGTTATTGTATTTACCTGTGTTGCATTACCTGTCCCAAATACGGTGAGAACACCGAGTGCTGAGAATAAATAAGCAAGCCAGTGCCAGTGCTTCTTAAGACCATTTTTAATATAGTACATCGGACCGCCAACAAGCTCACCATTATTATTAGTTTCTCTGAAATGTACAGCAAGAACCACCTCGGAAAATTTAGTACACATTCCAAGTATTGCGGATATCCACATCCAGAATACAGCCCCTGGACCTCCAATTGCAATTGCTCCAGCAACTCCGGCTATATTACCGGTACCTACAGTTGCTGCTAAAGCTGTACAGACAGCTTGAAATGGCGTAAGGGCGCCGTCAGAAGCTTTACGCTTCTTAAGCATGCGCCCGATAGTTATTTTCATTGCATAAGGAAATTTCCTTATCTGGATAAATCTGGTTTTTACACTTAAGACAATTCCTACGCCGATAATACATATCATTGCAGGAAGTCCCCAGATAAAGTTATTGATTACGCTGTTTATTGATTCAATTGTTGAAAGCATTAATTAGTCCATCCTGTTATATAGTTGTCATATATGTTATTTTTTTCTTGACCCAAAGAATTTAGATAGCAGCCCTTTTTCTTTTGTATCAGAAGATTTATCAGATACCTCATCTATAGTAGTATCTGTTTCATCAGTATAATTAAATGTTAATCCTGTTAATTTACTGAATTCATAAAGGACAGAATCATATGCTGATTTGGCTGAATCATAATCAGCTTTATTATAATCACTTCTTGTTGCTTCATAATTTAATTTATAGAATACTTTAGAAAGCTGGTTACATATGCTGTTGCTTTGGGTATATGTATAATTGGCTTTTTCATATTCTGTTTTAGCGTTGTCATATGCAAGCTTTAATGATTCAGAAGTACGTCCTTTTTCATTAGAATTAGCCTGGGCTTTACCAAGTTTTTCTTCAGCTTCATGTAGTTTAAAGCGTATCTGATTGATGTTTTCTTTTGTCTGGTTGATTTTCTTGTGGATATTCATCTCATCTGCAAGAGCATCTTCCATTGCTTTTTTCTTAGCTTCTTCATCAGCAATACATTTGTCAAGTTCATCCTTAACCTGAGGCATATTTGCTGCAGCATTCTGTTGTGCAGCAATGACTTCATCGTATTGTGCTTTAGCGTTCTCATATTCAAGCTTTGCATTATTAAGAACAGAAGCTGAATCCTCATCTAATGCTTCAAGTTTTTTTATATGATCTTTGGCATTGTCAATATCATTAAGAATTTTATCTACACTTTTTCTGGCATTTTCATATTCTATATTAATTGAAGAGGTTGTAGAAGTTACTCTGTTATATTCTTCTAATAATGCATCAGCTTTCTGTTTATACTGTTCATAGATTTCATATGCAGCAGCAACGGCTTTGGCTGTTTCGTCATATTCAGTTTTAGAGCGATTTACCATAGCACGCTGTGTATTAAAATTCATTTTTATTGATTCAGCATTCTTTACAGCTTTTTCGTATTCTGTCTTAAGACCAGGAACTACTGCTTTTCGTGTCTCTAAAGTCGCAGCTGCATTATCGGTGGTTGTTTTTGCTTTGTTATAGGCAATTTCTGCATTATTAATATCATCCTGAATAGATTTCAGGCTTAGCTGATAAAGATCTGTTCCATTTAAAAAATCCTTTTCAGTAAAGAATGGTTTCTTAATAATATGCGACATATCTGATATGTCGCATTCACATATATCAATTCTGTTATCAGAATTTTTTTTGCATTCACATGAATAATTAGTTTTATCAGAGATCCCATTTTTTGTGAAACTTACCGGTATATAGGCAAGTCCAGATAATCCCTTAAGATTAACAATCCATTCTCCAAATGATATGTCTTTGTAATCATGTACTGTCAGATTATAAAGAATCAGGTGCTTGCAATAATCCTGAATATCTGGATTATTAATTGTAAAATCAGTTATTAATGAAATGCTCTTTTCTTCAGCTCTAAGATTATCAAGCACAGCATCATAGTCATTATTGTGAGAATCTCTGCCAATATCTACCTGCGAGTTATATTTTTTTTCTTTAGCAGCTTCATCATTGACAGCATTGTCATATGCAGTATGTGCTTCTTCTAATAATTTTGCAGCATCTTCATATTCTTCTTTTGCATATTTCTCTGCGTTAACAGCTTCATCATACGCCGGCTTAAGGCGGTTTTGTGCCTCTATTGTACGGTCATATGCAACTTTTTTAATTGTTTCAATTGAATGAATCTGTTCATAGTCTTTTTTCTTATCAGCTTCTTCAGCCTCTGCTTTTTCAAGCATCGTCTTTCTGCCTGATATTAATGAAGAATTACGATTGTATTCTTCCTGTAAATCCTGAATAGAAGCTACAGCCTTATTATATTTATCTTCCAATTCTTTAAGCAGGGCTTTTGCTTCGTCTATCTTATCCTGTGATTTATCAGCCGCATCAATATACTCATCATATACGGCTTTTTTTGCATTGAGATTCTCTTCTACTTTGCTGATACTGTCTTTAAAAGTATCAGCTTTCTTTTTTATATTATAGAATCTGTCTCCCATTTCAATTGTCTTCTGTTTAGCCGCAGAATGAACTTCTGATGCTTTTTTAGAAGCTTCTTTAGCATTATTAATCTCATCATTAAGTGACAAAAGGGATGCCTCTGCTTTATTCAATTCAACTTTTATAAGATCAACCGAAAGTATATATTCATGAATACCAGAATTATCTGATGATACTGTGTTGATATTATCATCATAATCTTTCTTTGCATCTTCAAGCTTAGCTTTACTATCGTTAATCTTCTGTTTAAGGACAGATAAATGTGCTTTTGCTTTAGCAACGTCCTGTTCAGCTTTTGTTATAACAGCGAAATTGTTCATAAAAACACCCTCTTTAACTATATTGTTATTTCATTATCATAATGAAGAAATACTTATTTAAGTGCATCAGCAAGCTGGTCTAATGCAGGAATATCAGTTTCTTTAAGAACTGATTTAATTGTGACAACAGGTTCAACAATTGTTATATTTTTCATTGTTTCAAGTATGTTTCGCATTGTTTTTGCAGCTGTAGGTGCCCATGAGCCATTTTCAATAAGTCCTACTGTTCTGTTCTGAAATGCTTTTGCCTGAAGATGATGAAGAAAATCCTGCATAATCGGAAATACACCTGCATCATAACTTGCAGCAGCCAGAACCATTCTGTCATATCTGAATGCATCTTCTACAGCCTCAGCAATATCACATCTTGAAAGGTCAGTAATAACAACATTTTCAACGCCTTTGTTACGAAGCATTTCTGCAAATTGTTCAGCAGCATATGCAGTATTGCCGTGAATTGAAGCATAGGCTATAAATACACCTTTGCTTTCTGGCTGATAACTGCTCCATGTGTTATATAAGTCAAGGTAATATCCGAGGTTATCTGATAATACAGGACCATGTAATGGACATATAGTCTTAATATCAAGTGCCGAAGCTTTTTTAAGTAAGGTCTGGACAGGAGCACCATATTTACCAACTATGTTAAAATAATATCTTCTTGCTTCACATGCCCAGTCAGCATTCTCAGTAAGCGACAGAGCACCAAATTTTCCAAATCCATCCGCCGAGAACAGAACCTTCTCACTGCTTTCATAAGTTACCATAACCTCAGGCCAGTGAACCATTGGTGCCATAACAAAAGTAAGAGTGTGGGAACCAAGATTAAGAGTATCTCCTTCTTTAACTGTAAGAGAATTCTTAATATTAATATTCTCAAAGAACTGGTTAATCATTACAAATGTCTTAGCATTACCTACTACAGTGATTTCAGGGAAAAGTTCAATAAGTCTGGCAAGGCTTCCAGCATGGTCAGGTTCCATATGCTGTATAATTACATAATCAGCATTCCTTCCATCCAGAGCATTAAGAAGATTGTTTTCCCAGTCTTTCATTCCACGCTTGTCGACAGTATCCATAATGGCTGTTTTGTCATCAAGAATTACATATGAGTTATATGAAACACCATCTGGAACAGCATACTGGCTTTCAAAAAGATCTAATGTTGTATCATCAACTCCGATGTATTTTATTTTATCTGATATATTCATAATTAGTACCTCACTTTCTGATTCTGAAATTATTAAATTGTATAAAATCAATTGTTATAAGTATAACATTTATCTGACAGAAGTTAAATGGTAATTGTTTATAAGAAATCATGATTTTATTATGCTTTTTTAATAAAATCAACTTGTTATTATTTTGTCATAGTGGTAAAATATAGTCAACTTTTAAAAGTGAACAATTTTATATTTATGGAGGCGTTTTTATGGCACAGAGATTTATTTTGAACGGAACTTCTTATCATGGAGCAGGTGCAATCCAGGAGATTGCAACAGAAGTTAAGTCAAGAGGGTTTAAGAAAGCATTTGTATGTTCTGATCCTGATCTTGTTAAGTTTGGTGTGACAGCAAAGGTTCTTAAGGTTCTTGATGATAATGGTTTTTCTTATGAATTATATTCTAACATCAAGCCTAATCCAACAATTGAGAATGTACAGACAGGTGTAGAAGCATTCAAGAATGCGGGAACAGATTACTTAATCGCTATTGGTGGTGGTTCTTCTATGGATACAGCCAAGGCAATCGGTATTATAATCAACAATCCTGAGTTTGCTGATGTAAGAAGTCTTGAGGGTGTTGCTGATACAAAGAATCCGGCAGTTCCTATTATTGCAGTTCCTACTACAGCTGGTACAGCCGCAGAAGTTACCATTAATTATGTTATTACTGATGCAGAGAAGAATCGTAAGATGGTATGTGTAGATCCTCATGATATTCCTGTTGTTGCTGTTGTAGATCCTGATATGATGTCAAGCATGCCTAAGGGTCTTACTGCTGCTACCGGTATGGATGCTCTTACACATGCTATTGAGGGTTATATTACTGCTGGTGCATGGGAATTGTCTGATATGTTCCATCTAAAGGCAATTGAGATTATTGCCAAGAGTTTAAGAGGTGCAGTTGATAATACTCCTGAAGGAAGAGAAGGAATGGCTTTAGGTCAGTACATAGCTGGTATGGGATTTTCTAATGTAGGTCTTGGTATTGTTCATTCTATGGCTCATCCACTTGGAGCACTTTATGATACACCACATGGTGTAGCTAATGCTATTATTCTTCCAACAGGCATGGAGTATAATGCACCTGCTACTGGTGAAAAATATCGTGATATTGCCAAGGCAATGGGTGTTGAAGGCACAGAAAAGATGACTCAGGATGAATACAGAAAAGCTGCTATTGATGCTGTTAAGAAGCTTGCTGCTGATGTTGGAATTCCTGCTGATCTTAAGGATATTGTTAAGCCAGAGGATATTCCATTCCTTGCACAGTCAGCATATGATGATGCATGCCGTCCAGGTAATCCAAGAGAAACAAGCGTAGAAGAGATTACAAAGCTTTATGAGAGTCTTATCTAAGTAATATATGTATATGTAAATAATAAACCGCGGTATAGTAAATTGCTATATCGCGGTTTATGTATATTATTAATTTTCTGTCATATTAATAAACATTACATTTAATTCTGGTAAAGATCTTTTTAATGATACAGGACAGCCTGATGTATCAAGGAAGCAGTGTTCACTTTCGCCAGTACATCTTACTTCTCCAGTCTTTTCATCAATCACAGTATATTCAAGCGTAATCTTTACACCATTGTATTTAATAACCTTGACATTAATAATAACAGTATCATAGTAATGAGTCATAGACTTATATCTGGCATTAACTGATAATACAGGACTTATTATTCCTGATTCTTCCATTTTCTTATAGCCAAAGCCATTTTCTTCAAGAAGAAATGACCTTGCTTCCTCAAACCATCTTATGTAATTAGAATGATGAACTATTCCCATCTGGTCTGTTTCATAATACTGAACCAGATGTTTGTATGGTTTATATATCATAATATCCCTCCTGACATGTTTCTGTATAATCCACAGTTATGAATTTTATTCATTGTGTAATTATAGTTATTCAGATACATTTTTGTCAATTTTAGAAAGGTTGATATTAATTACATTATAATTAGCAGCTACATTTATTACATTGTCAGCTATTATTTTATCATATCTGTTCATCCATTTTCCTGTTACTCCAGTGTATGAAGCAACTTCATCTTTAGATGCTCCTCCCATTAGCATATAGCTTATAGCTGCATGACGAAGTGTCTGCATGGTATAATGCTTTCGTAATTTTTTGGCTTTCACAAGTTTATCTGTGTATGAAGCAAGAAGACGTTCTGTATCGCGCATTTTAATACGGTTTTTTCGTATATTTGTAAATAATGCGCCGCTCTGTATATTTTCAGCCACAATATATGTATCAAGAATTGTACCAAGGTCATCAGGTATAATAAGAAATCTGCTTATATGATTCTTTGGTGGCATATTAATACATAGGTGCCCTGTCTGATTTCGGCATATATATTCTTTGTTCAGATTACATATTTCCTGATTGGTAAGCCCCATCTTAATTACAAGTGAAAATATTAAAAATGCTTTATTGTCATTGGCATCTAATGCCGCACTCAGAAGATTATCAATTTCTTTAGTATCAGGTATTGCATCTTTTGGCAATATTTTATCCTGTTCTGGAAGAGACATACTTTCAAAATAATTAACATATCGTTTGCCATGATTAATAGTATAAGTTTCTATAAATGTGCATACAGATTTCATAACTGAAAGACGCATTACTGCAGTATTATATGACAATCTGCCAGAGTTAACTTTCTCTATAAGGCTGTTGTAATAATTCATTGCATCTTTTCTTGTTAATTTAAGTGGGTCGTGTCCTGTTAATTTATCAAAGCTCCTTATAACATTCCAATATTCTTTTCGTGTTCTTGCACGTAAATTTGTCTGGAAATATATCCATATCTCATCTTCGAATTTTGCTGAAATCATATGTTATCCTTTCTCAAAAGCAGTGGTGTGGTATAGTTTGGTTATATATGACGACATATGTCATAATTAAAAATAAAAAACACAAAAATTTAAATTGAATAAAACCGCATAAATACTAATAATTAAGAGCATCTTCAAAATTAAAATATCTTAATTTGATACCATTTTGATACCATTTTTTAAATTATCAAGAATATCTCCTATACTATATTGTAATTGCCCTTGTTCTTGTATTGTATCATTCAGATAATCTGTATTTACTTTGTTATTTTTTTTCCTATATTTTAAATAATCATCATACGATTTTATTTGCTGTTGTAATTTATTTGATATTACATGTGTATATATGTCCATTGTTGTCTGTATACTCTTATGTCCTAATAATGTTTGTACAACCTTAGGATCTATATCTGCATTAAAGCATTTACTTGCAAATGTATGTCTCATCAAATGGCAATGTACATACGGGAACTTATAATCTACAAAGTATTTTTCAATTTCTGAATTAACACGTTTTAAATGTTGTTGTATGTTTGTGTATTCAATGCTATATCCAAGTTCATTTGTAAATATATATGTTCTGTATTTTTTACAGACTTCTTTTTTTCTATATATTTTTTCTTTTTTTTCTATCTGTGAAAACAATGCTTTTCTTGCAGCTCTATTTAATGGTATTTTTCTTATACTTTTAGCTGTTTTTGGAGTATTAAATATTGGATTTCCATATTCATCTTTTTGGGTTGTCTTTGTTTTACTGATGGATATAAATACATTTTCCTTATTCTTAGGATTAATCTTTATATCATCATATTCTAACGCAAGGCACTCTCCTATTCGTAATCCTGTATTAAGAAGAAACTCAAATAAATCATAATATTTGCTATTTATATCTTTTAATACAGCTAAAAAGAAAGCTTCTTCTGTTTCATCAAAATAATCTTCTTTGGTTATAGCTTTTTCTTTATCTCCATTCTTCGCTTTAGCGTATATAACCGTATATTTGTTAAATGGATTTTCTTTTATTATTTCCATTGCTTTCGCCAATTCAAATAATGAATTGTACAGACTTTTTATATGACTTAATGTGTCTTTGCAATAATTGGGTGTGATATCTTTAAATACTGTATTTAAGTACATAGGAGTAACTTTTGTGACCTGCATGTTACCTAAATACTGTTTTAATATTTTATATGTATCATCATTTCTTTGTAAAGTATTTTGTTTAACTATTCCAACCCTATAATTATTTACCCAGTATTTATATAAATCATTTACTGTAATTGTGTTTGGTTTTACATTTAAACCTAACTGATCTTCAGCTTTTTTCTCTTCAAGCCATTTCCTTACTTCTTTTAAGTCTTTGTTTATATATGATTCCCTTGTTTTAAACCTGTTGGTAAATCGCCCTACATACCTCCCATCTTTTCTCTGTGATATTCCTTTTCCTAGATTTCTTCCTTTTAAATCTTTTCCCATAGATTATCATTTCCTCCTTTTTAGGAATCAGCTTTTGTTACATCCTAATATTTAGAAATGATTTGTGTGTTCTTGTATTTTATCATACTTTTTCTTCAAATAATATAAAAAAAAGAGAAACTTTTAATGTTTCTCTTAATCTAAAAATTCGTTATTTTCTATGTATTCATCAAATTTCTTTCTTTTAACCAACCGTTTTCTTTTGCCTACTCTTATAACATAAGGACATCCTGGTACATTTACTAATTCAGACATTAAATTAATTCCAATATTAGCGTATGCAGCAGCTTCTTCTATGGTGAGCAATGATTTTTCCCATATTGGTATTTCTGGTATCTTTTTTGACATAAGCTGATTCCCCTTTTATTTTATCTTCTATATGTAATATGACAGAAATAAAAAAAATAAAAGAGATTTACTTATTTTACTTCGAAATAATGCTGTTTTACTAATATGATATCGATTTTGTCGTTTTTTGTATTAATTTAATGGACATATATGAATTTCCTTTTTTGCATTGCTTGATTATTATGTAATTAAACATATGAACTACTCATAACTGACTATGGTCGATTGGAATTTCCTTGCTTAATTACATAAATTTTTATTAAACATCATTTCTGTTATCTGATCCTGTAGTTCTTCAATTGCTTCCTTTGCAGAATCTAATGAATCCTTTAAACATTCTAAATCATCGCTGTCATTTTCAAGTAATAACTCCATTGTTTCTCCAAGCTCATGATTGTACTGTTCCTTTATAATTTTTGCTATATCCTGCAGTGTATCTGCTTTTTCCCAGTTATTGTTAATTAATATCATAAATCAATTTCCCTTTCTATTTGAAATATATTTTAACATATTGTTATATTAGGAATATGACAGAAATTTTTTAAAAAATTTTGACACAAAACAATTGCTTGCCAGAGTTAACAAATGTTTTTCGAGAGATAAGCTATGTAATATCCAATTAATAATGGCAATAGAACAGAGAATAGAAAGGTTAGCCGGAATTATTAGTCTTTGAATATACTTAAAATATAAACCTTGAAATATATTGACAAGAAATTTAATTTTTGAAAATAGTCAAATTTATTCTTTTTATAATTAAAAATGCAATAGAATTTATATATAAAGAATACAAGGAACATACGAAGTATGATTTACTGTTGTATCTGAATTTAAAAATGGTTATACTAAAATAAGGTTTATATATTATTTAAAGATTTTCCGACATTCTTCTTCACATATAATAATATATAAACCTATTTTTATATAAGTTATAAAATTATTAAGGTTTTATATATGCTTTAAAATCTCAATTCATAATGCTTATTTGATCCTTAAATCTATCATAAATATATACATTCGAAGAAATATTTTTATTGCTTAATGCAAACACATCTGAAATCTGGATAAACTTCTTTATGCAATCTTTTCTTTCTATATCGTTAGCAAAATTATCTTTTATTAAAAATGCGCTATCTTTGGAGATTACTCTGAATATAAAATTGCATTTGGCATCACTTGCAAATTTATTAAAGAATTCGCTATATGATACATATATACTCCCGTTATAATGGTATGGATCAGTTAAAAGATATACTTGAGGCATATCATTATTTTTTTGGCTTATTATACGATTTATTATATTTTTTTCTATATCATCTTTGAACAGCTTATTTAAAATATTATTGGCACTTTTTAATTCTGGTGGATATTTAGCAAACATATTTTTATATGCAGCTATATTGATATCCTCTTTGGAAATCCTTAATCTTTTTATAATTGAATTTGTTACAATCTGTGCCTGTGCATATGTACGACCCTCTACTGTTTCAAGTTTATGAATCACTTTATATGCTACATTCAAGTCACATATTTTGTCATGTGGAATATTATTAAGTATATCCATTTTATCTTTTTCAATAAAACATGGAATCACCTTATCTAAAAGAGTCTGCTTTTCATCTGCTACCGGTAAAATAAACTCATTTACATGAGTAATGCATTCCGCTATCTCTTTGTATAAATTCATTAAAATTGTGTCCAGGTTATTATCATTTTGATATTCGTCAAATAATTCATTTAATTCAATTTGCATTAATGGGGTTTCTGAAATGACTCCTGTATTCATGATAATAATTGATTCTTGTCCAAGTGTTGCTGTATCAAGTGCATATTCAATGTCAGGATAATTGGGATTATTATTAATGATTGATTTATATATATGTTCAATAAATTGGAAATAATTTAATTGCTTCATTGGGTTCTCTCTTTGCTTATTTGAACACAATAATACCATCATACAGGTATTATTATATTGCTTAGTTAAGTTTAATAGTATCAGATATTAAGCATATTGTACATATTTTATAACATCATATTGGTATTTATTAGTCTTTATATGTTTTAAAATTGGTTTAAATATGCCAATAATTATAACAAGATATAGGTATTATTATTTTCAAATTAATGAATTTTGATAACAACATATAGATATTATTGTATATAAGTTTGTGGATTTTAATAACAACATATGGGTTATTTTATGATAAATAATGTAAGTTTTAATAACAATATATAGATATATAATGCGTATAAATATGCAATTTATATAACATCAATATGGTAATTATGTGACACAAAAGCAACAAAATATTAACATCATATGGTTAATTTATAGATTGTAAATAATAGATGCACAGCCTTGCCAGTTGCCTGTTTGTGCTTATATATGCCTTTATATGTTACTTATATTATTGAATATGACATTTTAATAAAAGAAATGAATTGGAATGGCATAGAAACTTGTTTTAAGGCTCAAATCGGGGATTTTAAGGATTGTAAGTTAAATTATTGAGTTTATAATAAAAAGGCTTATTTGGGCAAAATAAGCAATATAAAAGGGTATGCTAAGTAAAATAAGACATATTGAAGTAATAATAATACATTGATGATGATATAAAGGCGGTTATTGGGCATATAATGGGAATTGCTATGGTTTAAGTGATGTTATTTTTATGTAAAAGGATTGATAAATAAGAAATATGAACAATTTATTGAAGAAGGGAATGGCATTGGTATGTTTAAGGAAGGCATTGCTATGGCTGTGAGTTAAAGAATTTGTTCTGTGGAATTTAATATAGGTATTTTTTGTGTAAAAGTAGGTATTGCTTAGATTATAGCAATTATATATAGGCATAAGATAAGATATCGGTGGAAAATATAGGAGCATATTGAATAAAGTTATGAAAAAGCTGTTGGAGTATATTATGCCTTTTGTTTGTTCAGGGAAGCATTTTATAGGCACAAATGGCATAATCAGACAAATATTGTATGATATTGTGGAGAGTATAAGTAATTTATGGAAGATGTAAAAGAAATGCTTTTAAAGATAAAAAAATGGAAGAAGGGCTTTGAAGAAGGTGTATGACATATTACACTATCCTAAAGTGTATTTACCGTATATAATTACACAAAATAAAAAAGAGGCTTAGCAACCTCTTTCTTATTTTAAACAGACTTTACTGCAAAAAATTCTTCTTCATCTTCTAAAGAAAATACTATATTGTCAAATGAAGTATTCTTTGTTTCAATCTCAGCCTTCTTTGAAGCAAAATCAATTACATTTTCAGGATCAATATTCATAATAATATTTTCATCAGTAATATCAGTAATATTACATTCGTATACACTCCTAAGTAATTTTTGTGTATACTTAGAACTGGATTCTGTATCAGTTGAAATCAAACCTCTCTTAATTAATTCTTGGATAAGAATAATTCTTTGAGAATCAATTTTTTCCTGTACAGGAGTCCAACGATTTGATTCAATATATTCAGGGAACTTTTTTGCAAATGTACTATTCTGATGAACACTGCTCATACAGTCATTAACAAAATATGCCTGATCAAACCATAATCTAAAGAAATCATAATCTTTTCCAAGAAACAGCTCTCTAGCAATTTTATCCACTGAATTATAATCTAATTCTGCAGAAATTAATTTAGCCGCTGACGCTTTAGTTGAATACTTTGAGTGCTTTGTTCTCATGCTTGTTTCAAAATCTTCAAGATACTTGCGATCCTTATCATCATCAAAAGTTGGAGTCTGGCCAAAAGGCGTATAGGCTTCCCAAACAGTAAAGGCTGTTTTAAGATTAATCTTTCTTTCCTTAATAGCATTACCTCTTTCTGATGCCTTCTGAGTTCTCATATTGTAAGAATTATTAATATGTTTCATAATACTTTCAATTGAATAAGAAGATACTTTCTTTTCATATCCTGCTGACTTATGGAAACTGTTTAATAATTCCTGAGTATAAGCTGTTGCTCTTGGAAATTCATACTGACTAATTGGTAATAAAACCTCTCTGATTAAAAGGCCTTTAAAATTTTTTAGAAAGTAACTTTTTATGGATGTAGAATCGATATTTTCAGAGAACTTTAACTTCTTTCCAGCTTCAACATTAAAATCATTCTTAATTGTCTGATATATGAATCTAATTGTTCTTTCTGATGCTGCTAATGATAAATCTTCTCTGTACTCTTTTAAATTATCAAATTCAGGGTTGCCATAGAAATAAATATACCTAGTGTCCTGATTCATTAAATAATTATACAGATCTGACTTTGTAATAATTTCATACAATTCATCTTTAGAAATCATCTTACTGTTTATCATTCTCTGAAAATTTTTAATTGCATCATAACTTAATAAGTTATAATCATATTCCTTTGCTGCTATTCCTTTTCTTTTTGTTGTAACTGTTTTTGTCTGTTCTGTTTTTGACATATTGTATGTCCTCCTTTAAAAAAATAAGAGAGTACATACAATATGTATGTCTCCCTTGTTAATGTAGATACAATATATATGACAGAAAAATACAAACAGATGTTTTTAGAAATTCCCAGTATATATATTCATAATTGTTTTTTTTGAAATAACAATCAGATTTTTAATGTACGTTTTAAAATGCACATAAAAAAGCTCCCATAATAGGAGCTTTTTTATTATTATTCAGTTTTTTTTAATTTTCCTCTCTGTATAAGAGCATCTGCTCTATTGACTTTTTTGGCATATCAGTCGTATGTAAAGTATGAGAGAATTATTATTTTCTTTTCTTGTCATGTTTAGCAATCAGCACACCCAATATTACGCCAACTACTATAACTGCGACAAAATATAAAATACATAATTCTATATTCATATAATCTTTGTACAATACATCAAAATCTTTCAATATTTCAATATATCATACTCCCCTTTCTTAAAATCCATGATAAACATTAAATTAATTATAAGTTAATTAATAAAGTCATAGACAATATTAATAACATTTTTTATTGGAAATAGTGCTACAATTACCTTAAGCACAATTTCTACAGCTACAGGCATTACTACACCTTCAATTGCAAAAATTGCTACTGCAATTAGAACAATAATATTAAGAATAAGTACTATAATATTTGTAATATTCATAGCACTCTTCATATCCTCATTATTATTCTTTGCTATCTGAAGTGCATTAATTACCTCAAAAAGGCTTGGACCTATAAAAAGAATAAGATCCTTGCAAAGTTCTACATTATGGTCATTGATTACTATAATAATAAATTCAATTGCCATAAATATAAATGTAACAATATCTATTATAATATTGTTATTATTGTTTATATTATTATTGTTGTTGTTCATAATATATTCCTCCTTATTTTTCATTAACGAATGTCAATGAACAACTAAATTTCTTTAGAGTTATTTAAGTTTGGGTGTACTTGAACAACAACAATAATGTGGTTATATCAAGCGTAATTACTTAAATCGTAGAATTAACTACGCTTAACATAACCTTTATTTAAAAAGGGTTTCCATAAAACAAATGCAAAATTTGTTTTCTCCTTTAATATAATTATGTAATTAATATATGACAGAAAAATAAAAAAAGAGTTAAAGTAATGCACAACTTTAACTCTTTTCTTAATCCGACTATTATTCTTTATCGCACAGTATAATTATAGCACTTATTATATAACAAATTTTAATTATACTTTTTCATATGTGCTTTTCATCATGTTTATAATTCTGTTCCACAATAATCAAAAATTTTCAAATCGTCTTCTTCATTAAAGAATTGCGAAAATCCATTTTCTTCTGCATATGCCAGACAAGCTGCAAAATAATACTCTTCAATTGTTTTTTCATTTGTATCAATTCTGTCAAATTCTAAATCCGAAATTCTAAAAATAACTTCATCAACAAATTTGTCTTTATATTCGGCAGACATATCATCTGGTAAATAATCGCTTAATTCCTTGATGTTAATTAGTCTTTCTTTATTATCTATTGTAATTTTTGAATTATTTCTTGTAATCATATTTTTTAGTAGCCAATTATCATTTCAAAACTTCATTTGGACATTTGCCTATATTTTTCTACATTTGACGATATTCTGTAAGCAGAAGTCATCAATGTGACCATATTGGCATAAATCTCTTGTCATTATCATGTCATTATAAATGGAGCAAAAACTTTTTTTACTTTTCACTTCATTAGGTTAGCAATATATTGCGTTGCAAATCATTACAAGATCGTCTGGACTTAAATCTATCGTTACTTTTTCATTCTTTGAAATACTTTGAATATTCATACCATTGCTCTTTTAACTTCATCAATAGATAAATCATATAAATCAGCAACAAAATCTATTGCGCTGTCAATAGATTGCAACGATACAAATTTTTTTCTGTCTCTAAGACAACTAATAGCTTGCTGCAAATTTCTCTCCTTGTGTAATAATTCCTGTTGCTTAACCACTGCATATTTTTCGTAATTGCTTTGACTCATAATTTCACCTTCCTAGTAAATCCTCATTTCTTATGATTTTTTATTTCCCAATTTTCTTCCACATTCAGGACAATATTTTATTGGAATGTAAATAGAACCAACACCCTCTCCGTTAAAATAACCAGGACAAGTGAGAATTAATTCTGGAGTAGTGGTTTGATAATCATGAATAACACCGTCCCATTTTTCATTTTCTAATACATTTCCATTCAGTCTACCTTCGTTTAGATTGTCACTATGGTATGGAAGTTTCGGTTGTTCCCATCCAAATTTTACATCTGTTCTTCTTTCATAATACATGCACATATTTATTCCTCCATTCTTCTATTGAAACTCTTGTTTACAATTTCTTATTTTTATTTAAAGCAGGGAAATAATCCCTGCTTTAAATTGATCATATATGTTTATTTAAAAAATCATATTCAGGATATCCAACTTTATTTCCAATGACTTCACAATCAGTTGAATTATAATTATCAAAATCAACCATATATGTGTCACCGTTAAGAACAAATCTAGCCAAATCTGTGTTCCACTCGACTATAAAATATTCATAGTCCGGCTCATTATCAATGATTACAATATCATTGCTATAAATAGGAATTTTATTTTTATCCTTTAATCCTATGAAATAACATAATGTTGTTTCATCAATTTCTGTAAGTTCATTCTTAATAGCACTGTTATCTAAAAGATATATAAAATGCTTTTTATTTGTAGAATCATAAATGTAATATCCTTTAATCCAGTTATTAGAATTTTTCATTCTTGCTTTTACAATTCTTTCTTCTGGTTTCATAAGTGCTCCTTTCTAGTCTATTTTTGTGACCGTAGTTATATTAAATATCAATTTATACATTTGTTGCGTTAGAACACATCATATTAAAGAAAATATCTTTTGCTAATGGATGATTATAAATAGCATCAATTGTATTTGATAGTTTAGCTTCCTTTCTTAATTCATTAGGGTTAATACCATATGTATTAGTAAACTGAGTATAACTATCATGTAAAATCTGATTAAATATCAAATTCTTTTTACGGCTTATGTATGAAACAAGCTTATATATCTTTCTTTTATAATCGTCTGAAGTATCATGTACTATAGTAGAATTGACAATATTATCCTTTTCTTTGTCACTGCATCTATTATTTTCCCAAATAGTTGCAGTATGTATAGAATTATTATCATTATTAACATTGTTAGTAAGCGTATCTTTTATTTGTGACTTGATAGCAAGCTTATCTTCCAAGGTGTTAATCTTATCTGTTAAAATCTTATTTTGATTTTTTAATTCATTTACCTGTGCATATAAAGATTTATACTTATTTTCAAAATCTTTTGCTAACATAAGAATATTTTCATTAATTATTTCCATGTTAAGAATTACATTCTGATTTTCAAAATGCTTATATTCTGGAACATACATCTCTTCATTAGCTGATTCATCGATTTCTAAATTAGATTCATTTGTATCCTTATCCGTACTTGCATCTGTATTTTCAATAGCTGCAGCAGTTATTTCAGACTTATCTGTAATATTATTATTTGAATCACATGGTATTTCACAAGGTGTTTCAAATAATTTATATCCAAGAATATTATTTAATTCCTCACCGCTAACATTAATTAATTCTTTAGGGTTACATCCAAGTGTCTTACAGATTTTATTAACTGTCTGGATTGATGGTCTAGTTTTTCCTAAGCCATAGCTTGAAAAGTTAGTTGTATTTCTTTTTATAATTTTGCATAACTCATGAATGGTCATTCCTTTAGCTTTAAGAGTCATGTTAAAATAATCTCTATTCCATTTATAATTAGAAGCAGTAATTGGAATATTTTTTTCTTTATGAAGTTCTTTTGTCTCATTAACAATATCTGTAGCATTAATCTGCAGTAAATCGCACATTTTATTTAATGTATCTGCAGGAGTAGTTCGTTTATTATGAATCATCTTTGATAATTCTGACATGTTAATATCTAGCATCTCTGAAAATTCCATCTGAGTTATATCATTTTCTGCTAAGATGCCTTGCAGCTTCTTTCCTTTTAAAACATATAAGTTATTTAATGGTTTTACATTGTTAATATTGTTTTTCATATAAAATCTCCTTTGAATTTTATTTATAAGTAATATGACAGAAAATTTAGCTGTAACTTTGACACAAAAAAATCAGTGCCTTTAAGACACTGATTTTAATTGTTTATGTTATTTTTAATTTCAAAATTATTAATGTTTCTGACTAAAATGAAAAATAATATCAGCTACAAAACAAATAATACTGACCAAACAACATATTATTATTGTAAAGCCAAAAACTCCTCCAAAAATTATTAATAGGTCTTTAATTATTCTTTGGGGTTTTATAATGGCTGCCATTACTGTCAAAATAAATAATATAGTGATTCCTAATATTGATATTTTTTTTATAATTTTATCAGCTTTTTTACTCAATCCAAAAGTGTTGTTTTGATCCATATTATTATGTTTCCTCCTTTATATCATCCTTAGAAAAATATTCTGCTTTATCAATGAAATGATACTCACCTATCTGTTGACATGTACGGCATGTTTTGTCCCAACCATATTTTTTACAAAAACTTTCAGTTTTAAATAATCTTCGACAACAGAATAAATTGCATATAAAGCAAAATATCGTTGAAGCTCCAAATTTTGTTACATAACCTTTTTCGCAACAACATGGAATATTCCCATATTTATTCCACTTATTATACTTAATTTTTATTCCATTTTTTGGCATATATTATTTCCCTTCTTTCTCAGTGAACTATTCGGCAATTGAATTACCGAGGATTCTCGCTTAATATCCTAAAAAGTTTATATATATTAATATGACAGAATTAAAATAATTTTAACAAAAAAATCAGTGCCATAAAGACACTGATTTTAATTATTTATGCTATTTTTCTTTTATATATTGTAGAAAAATATCTTGGTATAATAGAATAATTTTCTATGATCTGATTATGAACATATTCTTCAGTTCTATTATCATTAAAATTATTCTCCCAATTTTCCAAATACGACTCTCCTTTTGAAGTAAGCTTTTTTATCTCATACATATTAGTTCCATCGTGATGAGAACATGTAATATATAAATGGCCATTTGCATCATGTATACGAAAATAGTCACAATCCTTTGTTGCTTTACAGAATGCATCATCAAAATCTGAAAAAACATACGCTGTCTGATATTTTCCATTCCATCTCTGAGTGAATCCAAAAATAATCCACTTTCCTTTATAATTAAAGAAATTCTTTAGATTTGAATGTTCATCTTCCCAATTAATGCGATCATTAAAGTATATTCTATCCCAAATTTCATCATCAGAAGGAATACAGCCATTTTCTTCAATTAAATCTTCTTTGGTAAAATCGTAGTTATCAGATAAATCATAATTGTCATAAATGATGTTCTTTTCCTTTTCTATAACAACAATATCTTTTTTCATAGTTTCCCTTTCTAAATCCATGCAGGAGTTACCTTTGTTTCAGGCAAATTATTAAGCCATTCAATTACATCCTGAGGCACTTCTTCTATTTTCCATGAAGATCCATATTTATAACCACATACAGGGCATGGTCTGCCAATGAATCCAAGCTTATGATCTTGATATGAAATCCAGTTTCTTGTCTTATATTCTGTGTTTGTATAGCCTAAACAATCTTTTTCCTTTAATTCATAAGCATTCTTATAAGGAATATCTTCATCATCATAAATCTCAATGGAATATTTCATATTTGCATATGCGGTTTCTTCTATTGTTGGCTCAAATGTTTCTCCATTTTTTAAACAATTCAAAGCTCTCTTTTCAGCATCTTCCTTTTTTTGATAAGCTTCCTTTGTTAATGTCCATTTTTCAATTTTAACTTTATCCTGAATATGTTCTATCCATCCAAGTTCCTTCATATGTTCACAATAAGGACGCATATCATTTAAATGCCACTTATCCCAGATATCACAAAACTTTTTAAGCATTTCGGTGGTCCATTCATCAGTTGGAATGCCTTCTCTAATTTCATCAACACACTGGCCAGCAGAACCAAGGCAGTTACCATTTGCTAATGGAGCAATTACACCAGAAATACTTAAACATTTCCCATCATATTCAATTTTAGCAAAAGCATTTTTACTTACTTTATTTCCGGTAGTTGTATATACCTTACATTTACATGGATTAATAATTTTATTAATAGTCATATCTTTTTCTCCTTTAAATTTTTGTTATTTAAAATATGACAGAAAAAAAGCAGGAGATATCTCCTGCTTTTTATGTATAAATTTAAAAATACTAAATATGACCATTAAGTGCTGATAATAATTCAGCCTTATCATCTTCTGTAAGCATATTAACCATCTGTTTTAATACATGTTCTTTTTTTATTCCTTTAAGGTGCATATTCCAAGCCTTGTCAAGTATGATTTTAAACAGCGGTGATGGATTAAGTCCAAGTTCAATTAAATCATCAGCCGTGATATGTGGTTCAGATGTTTGCTAATAAGATATTTCTTTGTCTTTCCATAGTCGGTAAATAATTCCTGCTTTCTTCATTATTCTTATCTATATTATCACAAAGCTCATCATCCAAGCAATCATACAAATCCATATACTCTCTCCTTACAGGTCTAAATCAAAATCATCATCTTTAATATCATTATGTATTTCTACCTGTCTTACATAATCTTTATCATCCTTTGCTTTAAAATTATATACTGGCTTAATTATATTAACTATTTCTACTGTATCTTTAATATTTTCAATTATTTCATCCATAGGTTTATATACAAACGGAGATTCATCTATAGTACTTAAAGCAACACTAGTGGTATATATTCCTTTCATACTATCTTCAAAATCTTTAAGATTTATTACATCTTTTGCTTTACTTCTACTAAGTATTCTTCCTGCTCCATGTGGGGCGGAATAATTCCAGTCAGGATTACCTTTACCGATACATATTAAAGAGCCATCACGCATATTCATAGGGATAATAACTTCTTCCCCTTTAAGTGCTGATATAGCTCCTTTTCTTAATATCATTACTTTTAAGTCTATATAATTATGAGTTGTATTAAAACTGTGGTCTATTGTTAAATTCATATGTTCTATAATTTCAGATGCTATTGCACATCTATTTCTTTTTGCATATTCCTGAGCAATCTTCATATCATGTAGGTAATCTTTCATATCCTGTCCTTCAAGATACGCTAATTCTTTGTTTACAGAAGGTATTGTATTATTGAATTTATCCTTAAGAGCCTGTAATGCTTTAGAAATCTCTTTTTCTTTACCGGCACTTTTATATTCTGTTATGAGTTTTTTGCTTAAATCTTTAAACTTACCACCAATATTTTTCTCTTTTAATCTTTCATAAGCTAGATTCTGATAATAGTTACAAATTTCAATCCCTAAGTGTCTGCTTCCTGTGTGTATTACAAGCCATAAATTATCATCCTTATCTTTATCAACCTCTATAAAATGGTTTCCCCCGCCCAATGTGCCTATAGATTTATTAGCATTATCTATGTTTATAGGGGCAATTATATCTTCTAATTCCGAATAAATATTTTTAGCTTCTTTATGAATATTACAACCACTTGGTACATATTTGGTAATTACTTCATCTAATTTTTTATAATCTATTTTTTTTTCTTTTAACTTAATAGCAAGCATTCCACAGCCAATATCTACTCCTACCAGATTAGGTACTATCTTATTATTAATAGTCATAGTAGTACCTATAACACACCCTTTTCCTGCATGTGTATCCGGCATTATTCTAATTGTATTATCCTTAGCAAACTCCTGATTCAGTAAAGTAATTAACTGCCCTACTGTTTCATTATCAATGTTATCTGTAAATACTTTTGCACTATTATATTTTCCTTTTAATTCTATCATTATTTTTTCCTTTCAATCTCTATCATAATTGTCCTGTTCTTTAAAATATAAAGTAAAATCATCATAATCAGCATTAATATTATCACGCTCTTTCTTATTCTGATTATTAATTACTGATAATAATTCAGCTTTATTATTTTCTGTAAGAATATCGGCAACTTGTTTTAATACATGTTCCTTCTTTATTCCCTTAAGGTGCATATCCCAAGCTTTATCAAGTATAATTTTAAACAGTGGTGATGGCTTAAGTCCAATATTAATTAAATCCTCAGCCGTGATATGCGGCTCTGATATTCTCTTGCCATAATCAAGATATCGGTCTGTTAAGAATCCACTCTCTGTCATTGCTTTTTCTAAAAACATATTAAACTGCCTGTTATCAAGATTATCTAAATCGTGACCTATGCTATCTGCATACACTAGCAAAATAAAATCTTTTGGATATAACAGCTTATCAAACATTAGATTTGTGGTTCTTGTTCTTGACCTATTATCAAAACAGTTATGCGCTTTCATATGATATTCAATCATATTATCAACATATTTAGTGAAGCTTTTGTTGTTATAAATGCGTTTAAGAAAGTTATTTGCAATTGGAATACCTGTTATTTCGTGATTAATAGTACATATTTGACCCTTATTGTTAATTTCAGTTGTATTTACCTTGCCGAAATCGTGGCATAAGGCAGATAACATAAACGGTAAGTATCTGTCCGGATTGTCTATACCTGCAGGGAAAAGGTCGCTTGCTTGGTCCAATACCGACATGGTATGCATATACACATCTCCTTCAGGATGATACACACTGTTCTGCTTGATACCTTTAAGAGCATAGACTTCCTTAAACCATTCTGTCTGTTCACATTCATAAAGACTGTTAAAGAATACTGAAGGTTTATCTGCCTTTAAAAGTGCTTTACTAAGTTCCCCGGCAATCCGTTCTTTAGGCAGGGTACTTAAATCCATAGTCTTACAAAGATTTATTGTTTCAGAAGCAATTTTAAAATTAAACCTTGCTGCAAACTGACAGGCTCTTAATACTCTTAGCGAATCTTCTCTAAATGTACTACTATCAACATGTCTTATGATATGATTTTTTAAATCATTTAAACCATTGAATTCATCAACAATCTCTCCTGTTAAAATATTTTTCATTAAAGCATTTATAGTAAAATCTCTCCTTCTGGCAGCAGCATGTGTCCCAATATAAGGATCTACATAAACCTCAAAATCCTTATGTCCAGTTCCAATGCATCTTTCTTTTCTTGGAAGTGCTATATCTAAGTCATAACCCTTTAAATTATAAATGCCAAATGCATTGCCTATAGTCTGTATGTCACCCAATTCACTTAATATGTTTTTTAATATTTCCGGCTTAATTCCATGAATTTCTATATCTATGTCCTTATTGGGAATGTCTAAAATAGAATCTCTAACATATCCACCAACAAAATAAGCTATTCCGCCAACTTCTTTTACTTTCTTGGCAATCTGTATTGCCATACTATAATTATCCATTTATATGTCCTTTCTTGTTATTCGAATTATGAGAATTTTGTTGATTACTTAAGCTTTTTCAAATGCTGTTTTTAACATATCAATAGTTTCTCTTTCATATCTGCCGCAAAGGTAAGGATAAATTGTTGTTAATTTACTTGAAGCTGCTTTTAAAATATCTTCAGGTTTATCCTCAAATGGCAGGAAAAGAATTATTTCATCATTTTCGTTTACTTCTGATTCTGCAAAAGCATGTTCCATCTGATCTATTTTTTTATATATTGAATTATCAACACGCTCTTTTATATCTGCCAGTAATCTCTCAAATGTTTCCTCAAACTTATTGCTCGCATATTCATATTTAAATTCATCTGATATTGCTATTGTGTACTCCATATTTTAAATCTCCTTTTTAATTTATTTATTTGATATATGACAGAAAAAAAGCAGGAGAATATTCTCCTGCTTTAATGTTATATTCAATTATAATATTAATAGATTAATTAAAATTTAATATTGCCTTAACATATGAAAGTTGAGCCTCTTTATTAATAGCACAACCGGCAGTTTGTGGATGTCCACCTCCGCCATATAATTTAGCTATTTCTGAAACATCAATACAATCATTGCCTCTGCTTCTAAATGATATACCTTGATCTGTTATTGCAATATAAAAATCAATAATTCCAGAATTGTTATTTTTGTCTGAATATACTGAAGGATATTTTTCTTCCATATATTCAAATAATTCGGATAAATGCTGTTCAGCAAAACAATAACATATAGTATATGATTTATCTTTTATATTTACATCAATTATTTTTATATCTTTACCTTCAATATATTTTTTTATTTTTTTATCTTCTATATAAAGTAATGTTTTATCCTGTTCTGATATTATGTCTTCATAGGAATAAGCTCTGGATGTATACATATTATCAAAATAATCCATTCCATAAATGTAAAATAATCGATTTAATGAATCATCATATTGCTTATTAAATATATTTACCCAATCCCATGTATCATATATTCCTATATAGAAACAAAATTCAGTTAAAAAATCATCTTTTATACTTTCCAAATCATATGATAAATGCTTTTTCTTATTTAATATACTAACAACACTAAGCATAAAATCATATAACAAAGTAGTTGCAGATGCATTACCTGATGTTCCAGTATCCTTATAATTGCACAAATTAATAATTCTTATTCCAATATGACTAAAGCTATCTTCTGGATTGTTAGTTTCTATAACAGCAAAAGGGTATTCGTTAAGCCACATGGCTGTCTTATGATGATCTAATAAGAATATCTTATCCTGATTATTCTTATCAAGTTCATTTATTTTATTTGCCGTATCTTTACTGCAATGGATATCTGTTATAAATACTGCATCATATGAATTTAATATATCTTCATTTAACACATTATCTGATATTATTTGATCCATATTTTCATTAGAACAATGAATTGTCTCAATTAACTCAAAATATTTATTTAATATTATTACTGGGCCTGAACCATCTAAATCATTGTGTGTTAACAGTAATATATTAATTGCATTTTCTAAAATGTTAATTCTATTTTTAGTTAATAATTTTTTAAATATTTTTTCTCTTAGCATATATTCTTCTCCTTTTATGAAAGTAAAGCAGGAGATCATATCCCCTGCTTCTAAAATATTACCCAAATATTTCCTGAAATGCTTCTAAATTGCCATTTCCAGAAGGAACAGCAAATACAATTTTATCAAAAACATTAGAAAACTTGTTTTCTAATAGATCCTTAAAAATACTTGCAACTTCTTTTGCACTCTGTCCAAAAACGCCTGATCCAAAAGCTCCTAAAATCAATGTATCAATTTTATTATCAGCAGCAATTTTAAGAATAAAATTAATTCTACTGCGAAGAACTTTAGCATTTTCTTCATCACTTACATTCTGATACTTCTGAGCAGCAGCTTTATTAGGTGCAGCACATGTAATTACATTACAATAAACGCTTGTATTATCTCTTTCAAAAACAATATCTGGTGAATATAAGGCTCTGTTCTTATATAACGCTCTATTAAGATAACGCTTATTATAATCATAGTATGAAGGGCACTCACTTAATACATTATATAAGAATGATTCATGGCATAATGCTTCTTCCTGAGCAATACTGCCTTCCATAAACATTCCTCCAGGGTGCTTATAAGATGCAAAATTTAAAACGGCAATATTTGATGGAATATTTTTCGCATACTTCATAATAGCCCCTACGCTGTCAATTGCTTCTACACTAATATTCGTGTTCTTAGGAACATTAGGTAATGAATACAAAGCAACATCATCGTCATAAACCTTTGTATTTGCAATACAATCAGATATTTTGTCAGAATATTTTTCTGACATATTAAAAGTATGTTCTTTTGCTTTCTTTGAACGATTTGCTTTGTTATTCCAGTTCTTTTTCATCTCTAAATTGTAATTCATGTTTTATCTCCTTTTTCAATTTAATATTTAATAAAAATATGACAGAAAATTAAAATTGTTGCTTTCTTATTTTCTTTTGTTTTTTACTTTTGATTTAGATGAATGAAGTTTTGACTTAGTTTTAGACTTATTATTTGATTTTGATCGTACCTTAGGTTTCTTCTTTGGAGCATTTAATTTCTTATTATAATCTTTTTGTTTCTTTGTTTGTGCCTCAGAAACGGTATAAGAATAGTTCTCATAAAAATCTTTTACCTTTTTATTTGTTTTTAAATATTCTGCCTTTATCTCTTCTGTTAAGTAAAGCCCGTCAATTGATTTTAATCTGCTTAATGCTACATATAATTGTCCATCTGCAAATGCTTTAGGGTCCAATATTATTTTTTCAAATGTTTTCCCTTGTGATTTATGTATAGTTATTGCATAAGCTAATCTTACCGGCATCTGTTTAAATGTCCCTACTATTTCCTTTTTGATAATGCCATTTCTGCTCTTATATGTATATATATTCCATATATAAGGTTCAACTTTTATTAGTTTGCCCTGCTCAGTTTCTATAATAGCTCCGTCTTTTTTGCATTCTTTTACAGTTCCTAACATTCCGTTGTAATAATTATTGTGTTCATTATCATTATTTAAAAAGATAATTTTTGCACCATTTTTTAATACAACAACCTCATCATTTGGAATATCAGTAGATATATTACCCGTTTTCTCTGCAAGATAAATAAATTGTTCTGAGTCAATGCTATCAAGTTTTTCTTTATTGATTGCGTTAGCAGCTACATTTGTGCTGCATAAACAAACTGCATTTTCAGGATAAAATTCTTTATTAGGTTGTACTTTTTTATTAAAATACTTTATACATGTCTTATTACTCACTTTTAGCTTATTAAGGTTGTTAATAAATTCTACATCAGATTGTCTTATTACTTCATGCAATGCAATAATTTTAAATTTCATTGTTTTCCATTCAATAGATGTAAATGCATATCCTGATAAATCATAACCATAAGTTCTCATTTTATTATATTCTGATTGTTTAACCACTGGAGGTAACTGATAAAAGTCTCCTATTATAATTAACTGAATTTTCTTGTTAAACTTCTTTTCTGCCATTTTAATGCAGTTGCACATATAACTGAAAGCATCATTCCTACATAAAGAAATTTCTTCTATAATCACAACATCCACATATTGCAAAAAGGTATATGACGATGTTTTAACAGGGTGTCCATATGCGGGTATAGGAATAGAAAAAGCTTTATGCATAGTGATTCCGCCTAAATTTAAAGCAGCTATGCCTGTAGAAGCAGTTACTAAAACATTGCAATTACTCTTTTTTAATTCATCTATAAACAAATTAATTAAGTATGTTTTACCTACTCCGGGATCACCTGTTAAAAATATATTATTTTTTGATTTTAGGACATTAAGGGCTTTCTTTTGGCTCCTATTTAATTTATTATTTTTTTTATTATCAATCATAGCAATCTACTTCTCCATATATTTTGATTTTATTATTTTCAGTATAAATACCAACTAGCTTATAAGAATCAATGCTATCATAGAAATCATCTTTTGACACAATTAATCTTTTCTTATTACTTTCAGACAAAGGTTTTATTAAAGAGAAAATAATATCTTCATTCTCCACTTTATTATTTTTATTGTTTTTATTATTCTTATTTTTTGTATTATTTATGTTCTTTGTATTATCCGTTTTATTTGATTGCTTTGTATTAAACTCAAAATATTTACTTATTAAATCAGGTAATGCTATTTCACCGAGTAAATAAGAATTCTTATCTATAATATAAGCACTAAGTATATTCTTTTTACATAACATATTGATTAAAGAATAAATATCTGATTGCTTAACTATTTTCTGAGATTTGCTTATACTTTTGTATTTGTCCTTAACCTTTAACTTAGAATTCAATAAATTCTGTGTTTGTTTCTCTAAGAAGTCAATACTTGACTTATTAATTTTAACTAATATTTCTCCATCGCTATGATGTGAGTAATAATTTCTGATGATTCTTAAAAAACGAATTTTATCCTGTACATCAGTATTTTCAATGCTATCTTCATATTCTTTTACGCTTGAATACTGAGTATTATTTCTTATTTCGTTTTCAAATTCTTTAAAAGTCGTAAGAAAATCTTTCATAATTTTTTAATCCTCCAAAAAAAATTATACTAAATATTTATCCTCTAAATCATTATCACTTACATCTTCCTTGGTAATTGTAAATCTGTATGATTTGTCTAGTTTTCCTGATGACAAATTATAATAATGATTCTGCAATGTTTTTTCATATGTTTTTCTAACAGTCCTTCCATTAGCAAAAGAAGGAAGGCATTTTTTGTATAACAAAACATTGATTAACATTTCAAATGCATCAGACTCTATTAAATAACCATCTTTGGTTGCTAAACCTTTAAGAATTTCACTCATTTCAGCTTGATCATAGTCTTCAAAGAACAAATATGTATTAATTCTTGATGCCAGTCCTTCATTTAATTGAAATAACATCTTCATTTCATTTTTATATCCGGCCAATATGACAATCATATTATCTCTGCTGTTTTCCATTTCATTTAGTAACATTGCTAAAATTTGCTGTCCTGCACCTGAAGTATCGTAAGCTAATGCATAGGCTTCATCTATAAATAAGACTCTATTATGTGCTTTATTCAAAATCAGCTTCATTTTTCGTGAATCATGAGCAGACATTATAGTAGCTGAGTCAGTGCAAATATATTCATTCTTTTTAATATATTTGTTCTTATATAAAATTCCTGTTAATATTTTTGCTACAGTTGTTTTTCCTGTACCAGGATTGCCTAAGAAGCACATATGAAATGCTTTACTGTTTTTCCTATCATTAAATTGCATTTGTGCTTTTAATTTTTCTACAGTTTCTTTGACATTTTCTAATCCAATCAAATCATTTAATTCTTTATCGGGATTTTTAGAACCTGGATGTAACATTGAAGAAAATTCTGCTTCTGAAAGAATAGTCTGGTTTTCTGCCATTATAGCCATATCAATTACTTTTCTATCTTCTTGTGATAAAGACGAATATTTTTTTTTGCTGTTACCATATTTATCAAATTCATAATCTTGTCTAGCTTTAATTCTAAAATTTTTGGAGCAAATAATTAATAATGCTCCTACTGTTATTAAGATAATTGGCGTAATATATGTTTTACTAGACAAAAATACAAAGAATGCTACGAAAAATAATAAAACACCTATAACTGGGAATATAATTCCTAATGCATATTTAAATCCCTTCATAATCTCCTCCTATTTTTTATATCTGTTCAAAAGTATATAATATTTTGTTTTCTATATTTTTAAGATAAACAATATTATTTTCTATATAAATTTCATATTTACTTTCATCTTCAGTATTTGTTAAAAATATCTGGTTATTTTGATTTTCCATTGAATAATGTTTTGTTCCATATGAAGAAGTAATCATACATTCTTCTTTTTTAGAATTTATATTTAACAATAAAGATTCTCCCATATTCTTTTCATCTACTTTATATGCTAAATCAATAAAATTACCGGATAATGCCGGAATAAAATAATTTCCAGTATTATTATTTTTTTTATATGTATAGACTTGTGCATCTGTATCATCGGAATATGCAATTTGCATATATACTTTATCCTCAGACTGATATATGTTTCTTATATATATTTCAATTGCTGCACTATTTGCAGATACAATTGCTTTATTTTTGTTTAAGTTTATGTATGAATAAGTTAATAGATTGTTATTTAGCTCATATTTATTTTTTGTATAACCTGATCCTGCTGTTATGCTATATAAAATTCCATCATCTTGAATGTCCAAACACATAATCACAGTGCTATCAGTATTGTCATTTTTTTCTGATAATTCACAACTCCATAATCCAGTTATATTTTTATCGTTAATTTCAAGTTGCTTGTCTATTACAGTATTTGCTATCAGGTAATCATGCTGATGAATAGTATTATTATTTTTTATTAATTTTGATATAAAAAATAATACAAATATTATAATCAATACAAGTAATACAGTTAATACAATAAATATAATATTATTATTTTTTTTATTCCTTGTTAATTTATCATTTTTGCTCATAAGCCCTCCTAATCGTTATACGTTTTTTTTATCTTTCAATATATATATGACAGAGAAGAAAACAAAAAAAATCCACCTATTGACGCTTTAAATCAATAAGTGGATTAAATAATTATTAGATTGATTTTAATTTTTAACAATATGCCTGCATGTATTCGACATCACGGATTATTGAACCATATGGTATATCATTGTATTTTTTGCAAAGAAACATTTTGTAATATTTACCTGAATTTAATGTTTTAATATCAAGTTCAGCTTTACCCATGATTCCAACACGGTCAAAACATGTTAATATAACAGGTCTTTCTCCTAAAAAGAAATGCTTGTCAATAGTATATAACTTAACAGTATCTCCTATTGACAGTTCTCTGCCTAATTCATCATGGAGAATAGTCTCTTCTCCAATTTTACCTGCATAACGGCCATTGCTATGTATGATTAAATGTGGCTTTGATACATTCTTTATATGTTCAATCATTCTAATAGCTGCATCATCAATATATTCATTTGGCTTATAAGGTATAGTGTATATTTTTTCATCAGAACTTCCTTCTTTTAATACAGCGCTAGTTGTTCCTTCTTCATCATCAATTGTAATATTAATATATTCCTTCATAGTTTTCTCCTTTAATTTTATTTATTTTTTAGATTATTTTAGTTTAAACTATTAATAGCAATGAATTTCTTAAGATCATCAAGCATTCCTGGGTGCATTTGATTAAATTCTGTTTCAGATGTATAAGAAATTTCTGAACTTGATATTTCATATGCATCATCAAACTTAAAATTATCATCTTCAAGTGAAAAATTGATTTCAATCTCATGTGTAAAATGTAATATTCCATTCTGCTTAGATGCATCTACAAATGCACAATAAGCATTAGGCAATGCAACATTTTTTGTTATTTTCCAAAAGTAATCAGTTCTTTTGTTCATAGAAAAATCCTCCAAATTAAATTTATTGTCAGGCAGCGTTGCATAATCCGCATTTTGTATACCCTGAATCTAACAAATTCTGAATATTACCTTTATAAATTTGTTTATTTTTATCTGAAATTTTTGCTGCATTTTCACAATTAACATTATGTATCTTCTTAGAATTTGTATTAAGGATATATTCAGTATCAGAATCATTTATTGCCTCTGCATTTCCTGTATATTCAGGTCCAGAACTATTACCTGTATGATAATCAATTGTTATTCCAGGCTGAACATTGTAACAATATACACAAAAATGAAATGCGCCATTGTCTTCTATAGAGTATGCTTCCATTAATTCTCCTGAACACACTAAATTGTCTCCTTCAAAAATAGGTGTAACCCTATATAACACATGATTACCGGTTGACTCTATATATTTAACTGTTGCTTCTTCATATGGGAGATTTCCTTCAATGTTAAGATATCTTGTCCCCGTAATTAAATTCTTAGGTTCAGCATTTAATCCTGTTAAAGCGTACATCAATAAATGGCATCTATTATACAAGTAATTTCCGTCTATACCGGCATATTTTACAGTATGCCATCCTGAGGGCTTTATACTGCCGATTTGACCTCTTTCTTCTGTTGCTAATGTATCTGTGCTTAAGGAAGCAAAAGCTGTTCCACAGCGACCTAATGAATCTAAATCACTTAATTCTATGAAACTTTTCATACCTTTGCTGTAGTCTTCAATTGTAAAATATGGGTTATTATTATTAACTTCAATTGAAGCATCTCCGGAATATTCTGAAATATCTTTAATATCAAATTTCACATTTGAATAATTATCTTTTTGTTCTTTAATAAGATTGATTTCAGCATTAACATCTGGAGTTGATTTTTCTGATACCTCAAAATCATCTGGCAAAACAATAGGCTTATGAATATTATGTTTGCAACCCGATAATACAGTTGACATTATAAATAATGTAAGTGACAAAATTACAAACCTGATTTTCTTTTTTCTCATATATAATTTCTCCTTTAAAAATATTTAAAATTTATATGACAGAAAAAAAAGCAGAATCATAATATTTCTATTAATTCTGCTTATATGCCAATTATTCAATTAGTTACTTCTGTTATTTTAAGTTCCATTTGTTTTTTGTCAGTATCACGCCTATTTTCTAGTATAGTCCCCATACATATATTAAGAATCATTATAATATAAGTAAAACCGCATACAATTAATGTAGGGAATCTTTCCACTATTCCTGTTTGATAATATGAATATAAAACCGGAATTATAAACCCGGTTGAAATAACTCCTAATCCTGCAGCAATGATATTAAAATATTTTTTAGGTTTATATAATTTGAACATCCTGATAAGCATATGTATTACTTTTATGCCATCTTTAAATGTATTTAGTTTACTTGGATTATCAATCGCCCGATCTTTATAATCAATTGGCTGACATATATATCTATAACTATTATCTAATAAATGAATGGTCATTTCTGTTTCTATTTGAAATCCGTCACTCATTACTGGAAATGTTTTCACAAATCGATTACTAAAACACCTATATCCTGTTAATATGTCGTTTACATTTCCTTTAAATAACTTATTTATACCTAATCGTACCAGGTCGTTTCCAACATTGTGAAAGACTCTTTTATTCTCAGTGTAATAAGTTGTACTTAATCTGTCGCCTATTACCATATCATACTTATCATTTAAGACTAAAGATATTGATTTATCAATATCTTTAACTCCATAGGTGTCGTCACTATCGATCATAAAATAAGCCTGACTGTCTATATCCTGGAATGCTCTTTTTATTACATTTCCTTTCCCCTGATTAGTCTCTTTTATTAAAGTGCACCCATTATCTATTGCTATTTGAGCACTTTGATCTGTACTGTTGTTATCAATCACAAAAATAGTATAATCCTTATATTCCTTAATATTATTTTTTATATCATTTATAACCTTATTTAAGGATTTTTCTTCATTATAACATGGTAATATAATAGCTATAGGTGTTTTATAAATTCCCATATTTCCCTCCCATTATTTATTCACATTATCTATTCAGATACATTTGCTTTTACGAATAATGCATACTTATTATTTTCATGTTTAAGTTCATACTTAGAATCATATTTAATATATTCGTAGTCTTTAATGTTTTTCTCTATTAAGAAATAATTAAAGTCATATTTATCAAATACGTCTTTATAATTTCCATAATAACGCATTTTCCCATATTCATTGAATATATCATTCTGTTGATTTATACTTTTAAGCATAATTTCCATTCTGGCATCTAAATAACATTTGAACCCATAAAATTCCAAATATGCTCCATCATTAAATGAAGTGTATACTTTAACTTGTGATGGATTGGTTTCATTATTTAGCATATATTGTGTAATATCATTTATATCTGAATATCTATTGTTAGTTTCAGTTATAAATAAATTATTGACAGCACAATAAACTAACATTGCTGCACTATATATGCTAATAACAGTACATATAATTAACATTAATTTACATATGAATTTATTGTATTTAACTTCTTTAAAGCAATAGGTTATATAAACACTTGCTCCAATTGCAAAAAAGGTCACGTTACGTCCACTATTAAATAACAATATAGTAGTTCCTAATAATAAATATAAATAACGAAGCTGAATTTTATTGTTAAAACATGTTTTAGAATAATTTATGTATATTCTCCTTATAATTAAAATTCCAAAAACCAAAATAATATACAAGCCACATTTACTTGCAAAAGCTGGCGATTGTAATTCTGTAATAGATTTACTGTAAGAAGAATTTATACTCTTAAATAAATATAAAGGGGCTTCTATTCCATATGGGTTGATTAAACTGGAAATTAAAATTAAGAAATCTATATATATAAGATATCGTTTCTTATAATTGTTATTACCGGTTATACCTAATTGATGTATATTTATTTTTTTAAATTCAAAAATATATGGTAACGTCATTATTAATAATATCCACCAGATACTACAATGAAGATTAATTTCAAGAATGCTTATTGGCAGTAAAAGGAATAATATTTTATAATTATTATTTTTTGCATACATTTCCAGAATAAAAAGAAATAGCAAAATATTTATCATTGTACTTATTTGTGGCCTTGTAACAAAATACATTGAAGAAATGACATCTAATATAATGACTCCAATAAAAGAAGTTAAATTATTATTTTGAGAAATTAATTTGAGTAATTTATATGCAATAAAATTCATTAAAATAATTTCCATATATATAAATAATATCAAACCAGTTTCTTTAAAAACCTTATATATGTTCCAAAATATTACATCTGTAAGCCACTGTTGGAATATAAAACTAAAATTTGTATGAATAGTAAATGGTTCTGTTGTATACAAACCATTGTTCATTATGAATCTTCCACTGTTTAATAAAAACCAAGTATCAGAATCTAAAGTTTTATTTATTATTAAAAATGGGAAAAATATTAGTGTAAATATTGTGATAACTTTAAATACTTTTGACTTTAAAATGATATTATTATCCACAATTTCTCTCCTTTTTTTATCTTTTATTTTTAATATGACAGATACAAAATTAAAAATGAACAAATATATGTAAAAAAAAATTCTGATAAATCTGTCATATATATAATATATAAATATATATTTAGGAGGGAACTATGATTGATGTAGTGTACAATAACAAATCTAATTTTAATGGATATAAATTAAATAAAACATATTGTGTAAAAGATTTTATACAGGAAATTATATTTTATAATCCTGAGCCTTATATATCTGTTGATATAAAATCAAATAATATTTTAAAACATATTTTATTTAAAAATGGTAAGATAATTGAAGGATATATTGATAAATATATGAATGGATTAGAAATAAAAAAAATTCAAATAAATGGTAAATTTAATGATTTAAATTATACTGTTATATGCTAAAATACGATGAACTACTCACAACCGACTTTTGTTAGTTGTGAGTTTTTTTGCTTAATTACGGTAATGTTTGAAATGCACATCGCCGTCCTTACCTCACAGGACTGTTTAAATATACTCCACAAAGCAGTAGACTAAGTATTATATCTACTGGTCCCTATATATTCTTACATAATGTAGTTTAATTAAGATTTCAGTGTTAATTAAAAATTTGATTAAACTTAGGCTAATCAACATGTGGTATGCAGAAGAACTAATTCTACATACCACGAAATTTTAGCTTTTGAGTTGTTTATTTAACTTTTTGATTGAACTTTTTTTAACAGATCATCAAATTGTAAAGATTTGACTGAAATTGTATTTTTTTCTATATCTTCAGAAACATAAACATTATTTGTTTCATAGCTTTCATTTGATAAAGTTATCTTTAATGAATTTATTTGAACATCTACACTCTTTTTATTTGATTCCTTAAAATTATCTTCTGGGATATTAAATATAACTGTCTTAAGAGTTTTGTTTTTGTTAAAATACAGTTCACATTGAACTGCTATATTTTCATTATATTTTGCAAAATATGAAGCTAATGAATTATAATTTACATATAATACCTGGTAATTATTTCCTAAAAAATTTAACAGCACATGGCCATTAATATTAGCTTTGCATTTATATGTATTTTCAATATCAGATTCTACTAATTCTAAGTTATTAAAATCAGCCAAACTTATTTCTGAACTTGAATTGCTTATTTCTATAAATTCTGTTCTTGGATCATCAACAATAGATTGCTTAGACTTTAATTCAAAATTCCATTTGCTGCCATTTTTTAAGTAGATGCCTACCTGCTGATCAATCTTATCAATATAATATTCAGATTTTTTTGAAACTGGAGATTTATATTGGACAGTAATATGATCAGTATCTTTGTCTCTTTCATTTTCTAATTCAAAAGACACATTGCCATAATTTGTTTTAATATCTGTAGTCATTTTTTGTAAACTAGCTATCTCATTTGTTTGTATATAATTATTAATCAAATAATCTGCAGTAATAGCATCTTTTTTTGCAAATTTACTGTATAATAAAAAACCAATACCTAATACAACTAATGTCAAAATTACTATTGCTAAAACTTTTGATTTCCTGTCAGGAAATGCTTTCTTAAAAAATGCCATAATATCTACTCCTTATGAAATTTAATTTATTATTTTTTATATGTTAGCTATTTATAAGCCAAAAAATTTAATATCATAGTAGCGCTAAAAGCCAGAATTCCTTTAAAACATACCTTTAGATATGCCTATGAAATTAACCAAACATAAGTTTTATTAGCATATAATTGTCCTTTCACCTTTAGCTAATCCATTCTTTAAAGCTATACTATACATTGTACTAATGCTGCATAATGGAATCAGTGGAGCTTAAACCCACAAGCTTCTGCTTGCAGAGCAGTTGCTCACACAATTGAGTTATGGCTCAGATGTCACACTTATATTTTAGCAGTGACCGCATAGCTTTCTTTTTAAGTCTGATTTGCTTCCGACTTTGCTTCATTAAAGAAGCTGCTCATCCAATTGAGTTATCACTCATTTGAGCTATAACACAATCAACTTTGTAAATGTAACTTATTTGAGTTACAAGTGCCATATTGGAATCGAACCAATCTAAACAGTTTTGCAGACTGCTGTCTAACCACCTGACTCATGGCACAAATAATACTTAATTTCTTACTTTCTTACCGAACACTTTTCCCAGTACTCTATAACTTCATCTTCTGATTTAAACACATTACTAATATTTCTACCACTTCTGAAGTTTTCCAGTGCTTCTTCTAATGTCCATCTTCTTTTGTATCCATAACATTCTTTTGGTACTTTCTTAAAATCTGAATGTTTGAATTTCATCTCACTGTTATTAGCTTCTTTTCTTATTTGCTTATTTGCTAATCTTTTATCAATTTTTGATGCTTTTTCTAATGTATATCCGGGATTTTTCTTATAAGATTTACTCATCTTGTCTTTTTCCTTTCTATACAGCGCCGTGTACAGTAAACATATAAATAACTCTCCTTTGTTGTTAAAACACTAATCAGTAACTGTCATCCATAATTCTCCTATTATTGTTATAAACTGAGTATAAATGACATTACTGCCATGATTGCTACACCTACACACACACCTGCGACAAATTGCCCATATTCATGAATAGGGTCACAATCTCTTGTAATCATCTGTGCTTTCTTGTCATTTTCATTATTCTTTATGATATGTTTTTCTATTTTTTCATTATTTTTTAAATATAAATCATACCATACAAATATTCCCGATATATACATTTCAGGATTTTTTCTATAGAGGACAGCTTTAGTGTATTCATTATCCTTATTATCATTAAGAACATCTTTTATGTATTTAGGATTACATAAATCATCTAACTTAAATTCATCTTTATCAATTATATTAAGAAAATCTGATGCTAAGCTTATATGCCATTCAGCGTCAAAAATTCTAGGTTTAATAAAACTTTGAAAGTATGTGTTAATATCGTTTTTATTTACAACAAGACCACAATTACTCATAATCATTACTCCTTCTTGTTATTTTCACTATGCTCATTACTGATACGATAATGAATAATATCATTCTTGAAAGAACAACAAGCTGGCTAAGTGGGACTCGAACCCACAACACACAGATTAACAGTCTGCTGAACTACCATTGTTCTACTAGCCAATAAGCGTGGATAACAGGACTTGAACCTGCACACCCCTCTGAAGAGGATTCCTCTGATTAGCAATCAGCCGTCTTACCAGATTAGACATTATATCCACAAAAAAATAATGCATATAAAACTAAACAAAACTTAGCATTGACTACCAATAAGGCAAGTTTTTTACATCACTATTTTTGCAGCAATTAACCCTGCAGGTTGTGAAGATAAGTAACATTGCAAACTCTGTTTAAAGCCTAATCAGAAGATGATAAACCGGTATCATTTGCCATTTGTATAGTCGACAAACTATCATCTACTTTTCGGCTTAGTTGGAATGACCGGACTTGAACCGACAACCTCTCCGTCCCAAGCGGAGCGCTCTAGCCAAATTGAGCCACATTCCAATAATCAGCTATTTCTTGTCACTGAGGTTGCCACCCTAAGATGCTTTTTGTTCTCGCCTAAGTCTTGCCTTCTGCCCTCCACAGGGTTTCTGCATCTCAAACTCAGCGGCGTGTCATTAGTTTTACATATGACATTATGCCCTATAACGCCTCACTATTCACTAATGCTATTTAAACTCAACCGTTTCTACGGCATAGTTACAAGATTGACAGTCTCGTAACAATGTGTTGTAAGGAAATCGAACCCTTATTCTCTGAACCACAATCAGATGTCCTAACCGTTAGACGAACAACACAGAGCTGAATGTCAGACTTGAACTGACAACACACTGCTTACAAGGCAGTTGCTCTACCATTTAAGCTAATCCAGCTTAAATACTGCTAACAGGACTTGAACCTGCAACCTAAACATTAGAAATGTCTTGCTCTATTCATTTGAGCTACAGCAGCATAGTTGGGATAGTAGGAGTCGAACCTACAGTGCCGAAGCCACGGATTTACAGTCTGCTGCAATGCCAATTCTGCTCATATCCCAATATTTTTATAGTACTAATTTTAATTATATCAGTACAAAGCAGCATACCAGAATCGAACTGGCATCAACTGATTGGAAGTCAGCTATATTATCCATTGTACTAATGCTGCAAAAAATGTCTCTACTTGTAGGATTTTTTGAGACAATAACAGATGTTTTGCTCCTACTTTTGTCATCTGTTTCACTAACGATGTTTCGTTTTATTAACGATTACGCCTGTTTATCTGCATTTATGTAACCGTCTAACGCCCTCAATGGGAATTGAACCCATGTCTCTGCCGTGACAAGGCAGTGTTATAACCATTAAACTATGAAAGCAAAAGTATGTTGTAAGGGAATTAAACCTTAACAACACAGCGGAATGTTAGGGATTTGAACCCTAATAGCGTGGATTTACACGACATGGCGGTTTTCAAGACCGTTGCTGTACCAATTGAGCCAACATTCCAAAATTATAAAATTTACGCAATAATAAAATCTATTGCAACGTAGTGTATAGGACTCGAACCTATGCATCCATAATAGATGACCTAAGATTAGCAATCTTGTGCAATACCAACTCTGCCAACACTACAATAAAAATTAACCAAATAATTTTTGTAAATCATCAGAAGTAATATATTTTTCCATCATTCCACAATTAGGACATACTCTGCATTTTAAATTTACATCTTTAAATTCATCTTTGCCTGAAAATAAAGTCGGCTTTTTAACACCTATATTAATAACTTGTAAATCTTCTGTAGGATGTCCTATCATATTAACTCTTATTATTCTTTTTTCAGTAGATTCTAGCATTTCGATATTACATCTTATACATTTCATGTAAATTATTCTCCTTTTTATTAAATATAAATGTCCTAACTATTACTATAAGTAAAATAATCTTGAGAATTTAATTCCCAAAAGCCAACAGTCGGACTTGAACCGACAACCTACTGCTTACAAGGCAGTTGCTCTACCATTGAGCTATGCGGGCATATAAGTGAGGGAACTAGGACTTGAACCTAGAGTGCCGAAGCCACGGATTTACAGTCCGCTGCAATACCAATTCTGCTCATTCCCCCATAAATACTGGTAACAGGATTTAACTGCAATATTTTAAAAAAGAAAAAGATTCTACCGAACACTTTCATTTACTAGTAGAATAATACAGATACGTCCAGCAAAATGTTCTTTCTAATATCTGTATTTCAAACATGACAAAAAAATAAACAACAGTACTATATAACTTATTCGTGCTTAAGCTATACAGCAATGGTTCTTCTAGGATTCGAACCCAGGACTTTCCGGTTATGAGCCGGGTGCTCTACCAACTGAGCTAAAGAACCAATGAGAGTGCCTTACCGGATTTTTTTATTTGGCTAGTAAGACATACAAACATATTTTCAGCCAATATCCTTTCTATATATGCTTGCTATGAATAAATACATTGCTGTATGACAAACACAGCAGTAATTCTAATGAGATTCGAACTCATGTTTTCAGCGTGAAAAGCTGATGTCCTGAACCACTAGACGATAGAATCATAAAGATTTTCAAATATATTTATTAGAAAATCAATTTAACTTAAAGGAATCGAACCTTTAATCTCTTGTATTTGACAGCAGGTATTTTGCCATTAAACTAAGTTAAGACACAATACATCGTATTTAAAATAAAGGGCATCTTAATTAACCCAGTAGCGGGTACGGGAATCGAACCCGTGTCATCAGGTTATGAGCCTGTGCAGGAGCCTCTCCTGTCTAACCCGCATTATTTAATATAATCAGATATATATTGCTGAAGAAATAGTCTGATATATCTGATTTTATTTCGCACCTGATTGTAAAGAACTCAGACAATTACATTTACAACCACTTCAGCAGTGCTAATGGATTGTATTGGTGTCGAACCAATTCCTTCTGTTCTTCGGACAGACGCTTCTACCGAGTTAGCTTACAATCCTTTTATACTCCTATTGAATTTTTAAAACCACTAAACATATTTAATCATTTCCTTTTATTATATACATGATTTCTTCCTCAGACTTCTACTGAATCTTTCTGCTATCGACAGAATGTTTTACAAATCATCCCTGCTATAGTCAAGAATTAATTTGGTGTATAACTATGTATTAATTTTCAGTAACATCGTCATGCACTTACTAATTAAAACTCATTATACTTAAACTAGGAAGAATGCCCTCTATGGGAGTCGAACCCATACTCCGAAGAACTAGAACCTAAATCTAGCGTGTCTGCCAATTCCACCAAAAGGGCATGTTGTTATTTAATTTTTAGAGTGTTATTATCACTCAATGTGTCACACGGGGTTCGAACCCGTGACCCTACGATTAAAAGTCGTATGCTCTACCAACTGAGCTAGTGACACGTTTATTATGAAAGGCCCCTACCAGGCTATATTAATGATTAGTAGGAGTAAAATGAATGCAACTTCAATCAATGCCTTTTACCGTTATACTCACATAAGAAATAAAAAAATGAAAAACTCATAATTCAGATAATTAATAAATTATCTGAATGCACCTAATGAGATTCGAACTCATAGCCTAATTAAAGGCACGGATTTTAAGTCCGCTGCGTAAACCAGTTCCGCCATAAGTGCTTAATTTTAATTCACATATTATTAATATGTGAATAACTACCTCTGCCGGATTCGAACCGGCATAATACAGGGATCAAAACCCTGGGCCTTACCGTTTGGCTAAGAGGCAATGTTTTGTTATCAAAGACATATAATATATGACAGATTTTTTTTTAAAAATTTTTACATAAAAAAATTACCTGTTTGTATTTACATTATTTATATGACAGACAAAAAAAATATTTTGGTATTTATATTAACATTCTTTATTTACTATGTTTTCTGAATTATTAATATACTCATACTTTTGATTAAAAATATATTTATGTTTTTGATTAAACAATCTTCTTTCTTTGTCACATCTTGCAAAACTTTCTGATGTGCAAAGCTGATCTAAATAATTGCATACTGTAATAAAATCTATATCTGTATACCATTCTCCTGTTGTATTATATTTATGAAATTTTTCATGCATTAATCTTTCGATTGTTTTATATATAGCATTAGCAGGCGAATAATAAATGTCTAAGATAACATTTCCTCCAGAATTAGAATTAGATAATGACTTGATTCTTTGATATAAATTACTTGTACAACCAATTTTTATATTGTTGCCATTATTAATTACATAAACATATCCTAATAATTTGTCTGAATAACTTTCTATATTTTTTAATTCATCTATTGTTATCATATTATTAAATTTAAACCTCTGAAATTGATTTCTTGAATCACAATTTTTAAAAAAATAATATATATTTAATGATTCTATTTAATATATGACAGACACAATAATTAAAATTAAGATAAAAAAAATCAAGGAACAGTTTTCACTAATTCCTTGATTTCTTTAATACTATATAATTTTTGCTCAAATCTAATTGCTATTATTTTGAAAGCATATTGATTACTTCATCAATACTCTTTCCAGACTCTTCTACAGCAGCTATTAATTTTTCTGCATTAGCATCTTTGATTTTCTTTTCAATGTCTTTCTTTGCTGCTTTTAAAGATTTTATTTCTTCAGAACATTTTGTGATTTTTTCTTCAATCTGAATAAGCTGTTCTTCATATGATAAGTCAACTTTTTTCTTTCTGCCTCTAGCCATAATTTTAATTCCTCCTTTTACATTTAATAGCTTTAAACAATTCTTCGAGTATGATATCATATGTTCTTATTGTTTGCAACTTTTATAATTAGCATTAAAATGCATTGTTAAATTACATATAAAGTATCCCTGATTTAATTTATTTAATACATCTTAACTATACTTTATTATTATATTATGTTTTAAAAATATTAATTATGTTTTTATTTAAAGAGGCCTGTCAAAATTAATTGACAAGCCTCTACTACAAATTATTAAATTACATTATATTAATGAACATATTATAACAATTAAGCAAAATTTTGAATAAAATCATCTTCTGAAATTATTGGTACATTTAATTCTTTTGCTTTCTTATTTTTGCCTGACGTACTGTTTATGTCATTATTAATAAGATACCCTGTTTTTGCTGAAACAGATCCACTTACTTTTCCGCCTTCTGATTCAATATAAGCCTTTAATTCATCTCTGTTTTTAAAATGATGTATATCCCCAGTAATTACAAATGTGATACCTGCACATTTATTACCGGATTTCTTCGTAATATCTGATACATTACACAAATTATACAGTACTTTGATTAAATATTGATTTCTTGGAATAGCAAACCAATTCTCTATTGCTGCAGTTTTTTCAGGACCAATTCCATCAATTAATTCAAATCCGGATTTAGAAATTCCTTTAGAAGCATTTTCAAATACTTCCTGGATTGAATCAAATCTACCTAATAAGCGCTTACTTACATCCTGTCCGCACATAGGAATCGATAATGCATACAAAAATCTATCTGCTGATATACTTTGTCTTGCCTTTGTAATAGCTTTAATAAGATTATTGACTGAAGTTTTTCCCCAGCCTGATCTATTAATTAAGAGATTTTTTATATGGTTATCTGCATTCAAATTATCCGGGAGCTTAATTAAGTCAATTTCGTTTTTAATTAATCCCATATCAATTAAATCATGTAAGTTTGCGATTGATAATCCATTGATATCAAATCCTTTTTTACTTACAAACCTGCTTAATTTGCTTATCTGTTTAGCAAAGCAGTCTGGATTAGTACATTCGAGCATTTTTACGCCAGATTCAGGTGAAACAATAATATTTGTTGTTGCACCACATACCGGGCAAAATTTAGGTACTTCAAATACTGTACCATTTGCATCAGCTTTAATACATTTAGGAATTATCTTATTGGCCTTTATAATACTAAGTTTAGTCCCTGGACCACCAATACCAAGTCTTTCGCATTCACTTATATTGCATAAAGATGCTCTTTTTACAGTTGTGCCTTCTAATCTGACTGGCTTAAAAATTGCAACTGGAGTAATATGATTAATTGCACATGACCATTCAATTGACTCTAAAACACTTTCTACAGCCTTATCCTGCCATTTGAAAGCATATCCTGCTCTTGTTGCATGATGATTAGTGACGGATCCTGTAGCAGCATACTTTTCATCTTCGTAGCATACGACAAGTCCATCAACAGGCTCATCTATTAAACCGGATTCTACTTTCTGAGTAAATTCATTAATTGTATCTTTGATTAATCTATCTGCTTCCTCATTAGAAATATCAGATAATTTAAGATACTTGTATTCAACCGGATCAAATCCTAAGCTACGCAAATATTCCATTCTTGCAGACCAATTATATTGATTATCTCCTAATACGCCTTCTTCCAAATAAACAAGCTTAAATGGTTTAAATCGAACATTTCTAGGAATTATGTCTTCAACTTCTTTGCTATTAAGAGAGCCAGAAAGTAAATTTCTTGGGTTTTCATAATTGCTATCAGTTAATTCTATATAATTATTGAAAGATGAATTTGTAATAATAGCTTCTCCTCTTATAACCATATGTCCTTTTTCATTAATTTCCAAAGGCAGATTTAAAATACCTTTTGCCAAATGTGTAATATTTGTTCCGACATATCCATTACCTCTTGTAACAATTTTTGTTAATTTGCCATTATCATATGTAGCGACTAATGTACAGCCATCTTCCTTCCATGATACATTAATATCTTTATATTCAGTCCACTTAATAACCTTAGATATCTTTTTACTTTTAGCAAGTGACAAAGCAGGAAATTCATGTTCTTCCTTTATTCCATCTATCGTATCAATTACATCAGATCCTACATATTCTGTCGGGCTGTTCTCAGGAATATATCCGGTCTGTTCCTGTAAATCAGATAATTCATCATATAATTTATCGTAGTCATAGTTTGACATTAATTCAACCGAAACTACATCTTTTCCATCAGCATAGTATGCTTTTGAAGCTTCAAATAATTTTGAAGCAATCTCATCCATGTATTTTTTAATATCTGTATTTAATTTGTTTACTTTCATATTATTTTCTCCTTTTTTATATTTGGAAATAATATGACAGAAAAAAAGAGCATAGCTTTTGCCAATAAGCATTTAAGCTATACTCTTTTAATACAATTAATTTATATAATATCAAACAGATGCAATAACTACTTCTAAATAGTTTGTAAAAGTTCTTTTGTGTACAGTAATTGAAAATGGTGAGTGAAGAATTTTTTGCTGTAAATCATAATCTGACATTTTTATTGTCTCCTTACATTACATTAAGGTACAAAAATAATCTACAAGAGTTCCTATATCTTTCTTTGAAATTACTGAATGTAAACACCTTACCATATCTTTATTTAATACACTTCTTTCCTTTTTCTTTGATCTGGCCCAAGAAGCATATATATTATTAATTTTAACCTGGTATTCAATAGATGAACTACTCACAACCGACATCAGTCGGATGGAGTTTCTATGTTACATGTTTTTTCAACATGTAAGTAACCCTGTAACAATTGCTTTACGCAATCGTTACAGCATATGGGATGTCCACTACCCCTTTATCCCATCCTTTTATGTTTGGGAATACTTTTCTTATTATATTTGCTGCTCCATTTATATCTGCATTTCCTATGCTTCCGTCATTATATCTGTATAATCCTCTTTTTATTCTTTTGCCTGAGAATGTATAACTTTTAGTTGAGGCATTATTAAATACCGGAAGCTTATCTTCTGCTTTAAAATCTGCTTTAGATGTATAACTTTCTTCTGTAAGCACAAGTCTTATTTCATATTCTTCCAACTTATACTGAAGCATACCTGCAAATACACAATATGGTATTTGCACTATTGATTGGTTATTAGCAGCTCCAGTATTAATTTTCTGTTTCTGAAATATATTATGACCCAGTATTACTACATCAACATTATTATTCTTTGCATATTCAGCTATGTACTTGCTGATCTTATGAAGTTTGTCCTTAATCATGCAGTTTCTTTTATAAGTAAGTCTGTTAATTCTCTTGGTGTATTCTCTATTATTACAGAGTGCCGCCTGGCTTTTTAATTTGGCGAGCCTCTTATTGTAATAATTGTTTACCGATTTAATGGTCCGGCCATTAACAAGGAATGGTCTATCACCGAAATTGTTTGTAACAGCACAGAAATTATTAAGTCCGGGATCTATTCCTATTACTCTGTATTTATGAGAATTGGTACAAGTTTTAAATTTCTTTGCTAACTGTTCATCTGATAATTCAGGATGAACCTTATATACTGCAACAGGAGCATCAATTTCTAACACAACATCAACAATAAATACATCCGCAGAATGCTTAATTCTTACTTCTTTAAGAAAAGTATTTTGTCCTATTTCTCCAAGATTAAGTTTATATTTATAGCCCGGCACTTTTAAATATCTGCCGTCAACTATCTTGCATATCTGATTTGTAAGAATTGCCGTTGTGAAGCTTCCTTCTTTCTTATATCCGGGCATTTTAGGTCTTCCTGTAAACACATCTTTGTTTACTTTATATACTTTCAAAGAATTGAAGAATGCCTTGTAATTTCTAAGCAACAGCTTCAATATCTGCTGATTTGACTGCGAATACATACTGTAATAACTAATGTCCTTCGTCTGTTTTAAATAAAAATCCAGAATACCATATGTGAGCCATTTATTTTTAGGTTCATGCTTAGTATTGTCTGTAGTTGATCTCACATTTTTATATATTTCCATTTGATTAGCAGTTAAAGGTTTTAGATTTTCAAAATCTCTTATAGCAGTGGCATATTGTCTTAATATGTAATTTGTCCTGTTATATAGATTTGTTGACTTCTTACAAATATCAGAGCAGTAAGAGTACATTTTATGGCCTTTTCGAATATGGTATTGTCGTGTCCGATACATACTGATTTATCTCCTTTCCTTATTAGTTAAATTAAAAAATATCAGAGAAATTCATCTCACAACCGACTATTGTCGAATGGAGTTTTCTTGCTATTTTTCGATAATCCATCAAAAATATTTTTTGAAATGTTGTCTATTTTAGCATCAATATCATTTGCCGGATTAATATCAAAATATTTCTTAGAAACATTATCTTCAAATCTGTTTCTGACTTTATGAGGATTTGTGTATACATTATATCCCATCTGCTGCCAAAAAGCTGATACGTTATCATATCCCTTATCATTACTGATTATGAAATATTCTGTATTCTTTCCATAGGCTCTTATAAGATATCCCAAATATGTATCAATTACAAAATCTAATGCATCTTTACAACCAGTATGTTTAAGGCACATATGAATTTCATTTTCGTTACATTGAAACGGTAATTCACTTACAGATTCGTTGGTAAAGTAATATACTAAATCATTTGGACTTGTAAAAAAAGAAAACCCTACATTTTCACAATCAATTAAATATATCCTATCATATTTTTTCTGCATATTCTTTATCCTTTCTTTGAGTTATCTATATATAGAGCTTGGACCACCAAATATTGCATTAAATACCGAACCCATTTCTTCATATTTTTTTATGATTTTATCTGTTTGAATCATATCATTAATTTGTTCTTTACTTAATTCAGTAAATTCAAGTAGTCTATCAATCCACTCCTGTAGTTCACGAATTTTACTTTCTAATTCAGTATTTTCAATCTTTAGCTCATCAATTTTCTTATTTTTAAAATTAACTTCCTTTTCAAGTTCTCTAAGGGTCTGTCTGAATTTAATGCGTTCCTCCTGAAATTTTTTGTCCTTTGCTGATAATTTTTGCATATATATAATGCCTCCTTTTATTTAATAATTAACTTATATATGACAGAAAAAAAGAGCTATCAGGATTACCTGAATAGCTCTTGTTATATTTATAATTGTTTTGATAATACCTTATATATCTCTTTCAATGTTCTTCTTAGATTTTATATCCGGTTTATATTTATTGGCAAAATCCTGTTCCTTCTGTTCAAGAGTTGTTTTACATTTATTAAGCATTGCTTCTTTTCTTTCCAAACTTTTTTTTAAATCTTCGATATCATTTTCAATACTGCATACATTCTCTTTAATTTCTTTTAAAATAAATTCATCAGCTTCCTTTTCAGTATCAAAAAGATGTATATTATTATTTTTGATAAGAATCTGTATATCTAGCTCTGTTATATTCATTTTACTTACATGTAAATCCTGAATAAGAGAATTAGTATTAACTATATACTTTTCTTCAGCTTTTAAAGATTTATTAAAGTTATTCAGAATTAATTCATCTAGTATATAAGTCTTAGAATGAAATTGACTATATTCATCATAATATGTGCTATTTCCTTTATTGTAAGAAATGATATTGATATCCGGATAATTATTTTCTATAAGTTCTCTTACATCATTTTCATTATTTTTTTCGTCTTCATATAAATAAATATAATCAGGCTTTATTTCTTTCTTTTCTAATACTTTGCTTAAATCTTTCTTGTCCAAATATATAAGTTCAACATTTAACCCTAATTCTTCAAGGCTTTTTGTTTTTAATTCTAAATGCTGTAACTTAGCACTAGCTGAAGATGCTATTGCAGCACTAATTCCATTCCTAAAACATATCATTACATTCATATTTCCACCTGTTACCTTTCAATTTCTTTATTGTTTTTTCTAAAAGATTGTTCCTTTGTCTGTTCCTTAGATTCTTTTAATTTTAATGTTCCCGGTTCTATTGCATGGAAATATAATGCAGGACAATAATCATTATCAATTGATAACTCATAACACTTATCCTGTTCGTTATATGTAACCTGTCCTTCAAACTGGGCTGCTTTAAATAAGCCGTTAACAAGAGTTTTTACTTTTACATTATTCGGAATATATTTGTTTTTCCAGTCTGTTACATTTACATCAAATGTACAGAAATCTCCTTCATGTAATGGCTTTCCAAAATCATCATAGCCTATAACTCTTTTAGAAGTTTTTAAATCCTTTTCTTTTAATTTTTCAATAAAGTTGAATACTTTTTCATATGCGTTCATTTCTCCTACATACCAGCCTTCATCATATCCAGCAGCAGCCATACTTTCTTCTAATGATTCATTTAATAATTTGCTTACTTCTGATTCAATACTTTCTATGCCTTCATTATATCCAACATCATATCCGTGATTATATCCTACTTTTCTGATTTCATTTAATTCTTTATTACTATATTCCATAATCATTACCTCACATTTATTTTTTTTAATTAGTACATAGGATTATTTGTAACACAATTAAGCATATCTTCATCAAACATATATGATGTTCCTGTGTTATCCTTGCAAACAATATTATTTTCATTAACTTCAGTAACCGTAATCGGAATTGAATGTGCCGGGCTATCAAATTCATTGAGATTGTAATACAGCTTATCTCCTACGCAATATGCTATTTTCTTGTAATCAAAATCAAGCCCATTTAAGAAGTCTTCCGGCATCTCCCATGACAGTTCATCAAACATTGTTTCAGCATTTATGAAATGCTCACTATCCATTATCCTGTCATTTATGCATTTTTCTAAGTCTGATTTTGTATACACATATGTTGCACTCCATCCACAAGTTCCGGCATAGCATTCCGGTATATAAAGAATCGCATTATCAGGTATATCTTTCCAGTTATATCCTGATATATCTGCTTTATATCCAACTCCCTGTCCTATATCCGTAAAATTAAAAACAAAATCAGGGCAGCTTTCATAATCTTCTTTAGTTATAAACTGCCGCTTAATATCATCTTCTATATACTTTCCCGGATCCGCAATTGCCCTTAATAAATTTAATTTGCCTTCCACATTTTCATATGAATTTTCATCTATAAATTCAAGGAACTCCACAGCCTCTTCTGCTGTTTCAGGAATACCTTTAATCTTAAGGGCTTTTCTTATTATTTCACCAGATATATAGCCATCAAATATATCATTTATTTCTGATTCTATCAGACTATCTGGGATATTATCGATAACACTAAGCAGATTATTCCCTGCATATGTCCATGTTTTAAGACTATGAAAATAATTCATATCATCTTTAATATAAAAATCCTTATTAATGTCTTTTCTGATACTTAAATCATACATATTAAATATTTCTGATAATTTCATATTTTTCATATTGTTTCTCCTTTAAAATTTTGATATGAAATATATGACAGAAAAAAAGAGCTATCAGGATTACCTGAATAGCTCTTATGTAATACTTTTATAAATCTTCTAATGAAGAAGCCGATTTTACAATTGTAAGTGCATACACAGTATTATTTTTGAATCCGTTTTCCTTACAGAAGGTGTCAAATAATTCACTTAATTCTTCTATACCACTTCTTGTAAGAACATTTATTACGTCAAACTGAGTTTCATCATCTATTCCTTCAGAATTAACAAAACTTATATCAACAGATGAAAATAGTTTTATGCTTTTTACTTCAGATTGATATCCATTTTTTTTAATACATTGTTTAACAGTCATATTGTTATTCTCCTTTATATTATTTGATAAAAAATTACACCACAAATCTTTATTTTTGGATTATCGATATCAAGAAATCTTAATTTCAAATCATTCCTCTACTCCGAGTCCACAACAATTTCTACACATCTCATTTTCATATCCTGTATAAGTATCTGCAAATGGACAATGATAATGTATTTCCATTTTTCCTGTTTCTTCGTTATATTCTTCTACTGGTTCATCACATGGTGTCCACATAATATCTCTCCTTCCTTCTAAAGAAATGCGAGTTTATTCTGCTTCTATATCTGCATTCGTTAATCCATCATTTCTTTCAATTTCCTGTACCTGTTTATCAGTTAATCCAAACACTTCAATCAACACATAACTCATTTCAAGTAATGCTCCGTGATTATCAGTATTAAATTCATTATCTCTTACCTTTTTGTACATTCTTGCATATCTAATCTGATATGCAATTCTCATTTTCTCCCATTCTTCCTGTACAGCGTTCATGGTTACACCTCCATAATTCTATTCAGTGTGTAAGTACAGTTTCCAATTCTGAAACCATTCTCAAAGTATTCGATTTTGCTTTCCGTTTCTGTATCTACTTGTAAATACACTGGCTGTTTTCCATCAAAGAAAACTAGCTCATGTGGTTTTACCTGGTGTAACACTCTATAAAATGTTCCATCGTTCATACTATTAACACGTTCTAATTTAAAAACTGCCTTGCCTTGTATCTGCCGTAACTGCTTCTTTAGTTCTTTCCAATTCATTGCGTTAAGCATAATTAATCACTCCATTCTTCCAAAGAAACACGCATTTACTCTGCGCATCCAGTAATTACAATGTAGCTTCCGTTACCTTTAAGATACTGTAACTCATATACTTCTCCATCATAACCACCTTCACTTGCATCGTAATCTTCTTTTATTTTATATTTTTCGTAGTTAATTATGAAATCACACATATCCCATAATCCTGTTGTTCTTGCTTCTTTCTTTCGATATTCAATCTCATGTTTGTCTTTATGTTTATGGCTATTTATACAATCATAACTGCATTTTACATAAGGAACATTCAAATACTCAGCTAAATCTTTTTCGATTTCAAGAAGTTCATTTTCGTTTCTTGCCAATTGATATCTACGGCCTATTATGTTATCTACCATACAATTTCTCCTTTAAAAATATAGTTGTTATTTATATGACAGAAAAATAACAACCGGTGCATATGCACCGGTTTTGCTTGAACTTATTTAATATTTATTATTTCATAAGTTCCATTTGTTGTTTTTTTAGCTGTTGCCTCAACAGTCTCTCCGATTTTTTCAGAGCACTTGTTGTAAGCATCCATGCCTGTTATATCATATTCTTTACCATTATATTCAACGGTTATTCTGTATACAGCAGCATGTCTTTGTGGAACAGATTCTATTATTGTATTATATGGTGCCTTGTAATAAGTATCTATTATCTGCACCTGTACAATCTGCTCTGTAACTGTTGTATCAACAGTATTACATCCTTACGGTGTTTCTTAAATACAAATAGCCCAAGGAAATTATTCCCTGGGCTACATTATAATTTATCAATTATAATTCCATTTCATCATCATTTTTAATTTTAAGAGTCTTATCTATTTTATTTACTTCTACTTTTGCTGTTTCCTGCTTAACAGCTTTCTCGTTAATATCCTGATATTTAGCATCCTTGGCTGTATTAATTAACCAAGTCTTTGCCTGCTCTGTATTACCAAATGCCTTTAATTCCATTCCAGTGTTTCTCTTAACTGCATCAACATATTTAATTGCATCAGACGGCCTGCTAAATACCTTGAATCCTACACTTGAGTTATCAATGCTTGCATATGTAGGGTTCTTGCTTGGCATAATCATATCTAAAAATTCATTATCTCTTTCATCTTCAGGCATTAAATTCTGTTCAAGCATTGATTTTAAAATAGTTTCATTTTCTTTAGCAGGGATTTCAACAAGGTATAAATTCTTTTCCTTACCTTCTTTATCCATAAATACATCTGTTTTAATTGCTTCAATTACTTCTTTGTCTTCTTTCTTAGTTATGTCTTTGACTATTTCATCAACAGCTCTTTCTTCATTTGAATCTAAAACAGCAAGATACTTATAAGCATTTATTTCATCTGCTTCTTTTAATTGACTCTGTTTTTCTAAGAAATCATTCGTAGAAACATTAATTGTATCTGCATCCTGGTCCTTTAAATAATTAACTTCCATTCCTGCTTTATATGCAACTGCTAATGCAAGAGCCTTATCAAGGTCAAGATTGTTATCTTTATCTGTAGATACATCTATAATCCATTCTTTTGCTCCCTGTTCCTGTATCATCTGGTCAATATTATATAATGTCTGCGTTACAGGAGTTGTTGTCTTGGCAACAGTTCTATTATCAAGATGGTTTTTATCTGATTTAATAAATTCTGAAAAGACAACATCTTTTGCATAATTTTTAAAATTTAGATCACGATCTATTGATTGTTTCCACGATATTGCGGTGTTAACAACTTCATAATCATTTTTGAAATTTTGTATAGGATGAAATGGGTTCTTTGTAATTGTCACTTTACCAACGTGCCCTAAAACTTGGTTTCTGTTATCCTTAAATGACTGATTTCTTGCTTTTTCAATTGCCTGCTGTGAATATTCCTTTTCCTGATTTGTAATCTGAATATTCTGTGCAATATACTTAGCCTGTTCTGTTAATGCTTTTACTCTGTTTTTTTCAAATTCAATGATTCTCTTGTCAAACATTTTAGCTTTAGAAGCATCAGCTATGTTTGGTTCTTTTGTATCATAACCTAATGTTTCTCTTACCTTATTTGCTGTTTTATTTCCAAATGTAATTGCTTTGTTTACTGTATTAATAATCTTTTCTCTTCTTAAAGCAAGTTTATGAATTTGTTCCTCACACTGAACAGCTTTTGTACCTTCAATTGAAAGCAATCTCATATTCATCTGACGTTCAGCTTCCATCTGCTGCACTGCCTGATAATCATTAAATTCCTGAATAGAATCATGTACTTTTTCTACTGTATTATTAAAGCTGTCCTTAATACCATCCCACTTTTCAGCAAAGTTTTCTTTGTATTCCTGTCTGTCTGCCTTAAGTGCTTCATTAATGTCATGGAATGTAAGTCCGTGATCCTTTCTCCATTCATTTAATCTGTCAAACTGATGTTTAATTCCCTGTGTTAAATCTTTCGTCTTGCGCATAAAGCCTAATCTGGCTTCATTAGCTGCTAACTTGGCATCAATTCTGGCTGCTACTGCTGCATCCTTAAGATCAATTCCGTCCTGTTTAAGTGTATGCATTACTTCTTTTGAAGTTTCAGTTACCTGATGTCCTGCATCAATCGCTTTGTCAAGAGAAGTCTTGATTGGAGATAAGTTCTCTTTTCTGTACTGCTCAAGGGCATTAAAAAGCTCTTCGTTAGATATTGAATGAAGGTTATCGGGAGTAATTTTATAGTTTTCTAATTTCCCCTTTTTAACCAACATTGTTACATATGATCCTGCGAGATAATCAGAATCAACCAATCTAACTCCTGCTTTTTCAAGATTATTAATTTGTTTAAGTGAATCCTTTGCCATTTGCTTCTCAAGTCGAAGCATCTCTTTCTTTACGCCTTTAATTGCTGAGTCATGCAATTCAATTACTGTGTCTGCGGCTTCTCTGTTTGCTTCCAGGTCATGAAGTAAATTTTCTGCCGCCTTGTACTGTTCCATTGCCTGTTCAAGCCTAGACTGTATAGCTGAATTATAATTCTTGAAGTTCGCCATAATAAAAATCCTTTCTGTGTCTAAACACTAACTTAAACCTCTGTTAGTTTCATGTTACAAAATTAATATGACGGAAAAATAAAAAGAACTGATTACAAAAATGTAATGATCTAAAACTGGAATTTAATCATAGTTTAACGTATAATGATACATAACATTAAAATATTAATATTATTTAAATTGAAGGGAGATTAGGATGTCTTTTGTAGCATATAATGAAAAAGAACATATTCATGAAAAAAGAGCAGAAGATGTTCAGCCAAATGAACAAAATAATATTTTCTATTGTCAAAATCCTGTTTGTAATTGCGAATTTACTATTTCTGCTTTAAATTCAAATAAAGTAAAGGCACATTTTGTAAAAAGACCAAGTAGTAACCACATAAGCGGATGTTGGAATGATATAAAATTAAAAGAATCAGGATATAAAAAGGATTATGACACGTCAGATTTTTCTCCTAATGGACTATTAAATATTATCAAAAATTCTAAAGATGAAAAATCAAATAATATAACTGGGAAATCTACTTATCCAAAAACAACTAAAACAACTAATAATGAAATATTATATATTCATACAGTTCGTCAATTATTTGCTGTTTGTTTAATGAATGATAATAATGATGAAATTAATGGGGTAAAAATAAAAAATATATTTGCAGCTCGAAAAACATCATATTTATATACTAAGTATATAAATGGAGTAAAGTTAGTTGAATGCTTATATCATAGTTATGACAATCAGACTCATAAAATTAAATTCAAATTTCCTTATAATGGGAATGCTTTTATGGTTGACGTTCATTTTGGTTCAGAAGAATTATATAAAGAATACAAAAATAAACTATATAACTATAAACAGCCTATTCTAATTTATGCAGAATGGAATTTTAATCATGCAGAAGTTACTTCTGGTAAACAAATTGTTCCTTTGAAAACAAATTAATATGAAAATATGCACCCGTAAATTAATTTTACGAGTGCATAGACATTTTAAAAATCATATTTTTTTAATTCTGAAATATGTTCCTGATATGCTTTTTTTGTAAGCTTCACTTTTTTGTTTTGAGAAACCTTATCATTATAATGAATTGCCGTTTTACCAATTGTGCCTTTAATTGTATATGATGGTTCTAACAAGTTATTAAGTTGACTCCATGTAGTATCCTCAAAAATATCATTTGATTTCGATTTAAAATCATCCTTATTATTTGATTCGATTAATAAGGTAACATACGCTAAGTTACTCACTTTAATTTCCCCTTTCTTATTATTTACAAATAGTTAAACAGAAAAATTACTACTTTTAGTAGAGAGTAGTTGATCATTATATATACATAACCATTTTTACATTTCATTTTAATATATGACAGAAAAAACTGATTACAAAAATGTAATCAATTTTAAATAATCTATATACATATTTATATATTTTTGATACAATATTTGAGGACATTTCCTTAGAATTTGATGTGCTGCTTCTTGGGCGCATTACTGATATTTTTCATTCATAAGTAATGCATCGAAAGGAGTGAAGGCCTATGAATAGACTAAAGATGGGAGTTCGTTTGTATGTACAAATGGGAAAATATCTTCCATGTAATGTATACAGTACTCAACGTATTGAGCTGTACAATTACAGTGGCAGGTTTCCTTGCAAACTTATTGTAGAAATACAAAAAGCAACCTCTTTATGCTTGCCGGCCTGAGGTTGCTTTTCCCTAATAATGCGGCATATCCAATCTAAGGATATGCCCTTTTCTTAACTTAAGTTTAAATGTATTGAACTCTTTTGTCAAGAAATGTTTTTAAGTTTTAATCTCCTTTAATCTTAAGAACATTTTATATATGACAGAAAAATAAATTTAATGTTAAAATAAAACTATGTATGTTTAAGATAAGAACGACATACACACTGATTATTGTTACCATGCTTATCATCATACCATAGTACATTAAAGTTAGCTTATTTCACACTTTTTTTTCGTGCAGCTAAATTAAACTTATATGTTGGAAGCTTAACCGCCTAGCACTCTAATAATTAATTTATTTGACACACACTCATATAACCCCCTACAGCTAGTGTTTGGAAACTATATATTAATATAAATATAAGAGAAACAAACCATTAAAATCTGCTCCTCTTATATCAAATACATAAATTTATCATATTATTCATTACTTTCAACAAATTCAAAATATTTAGTTGCAAGATCATAAGCTTTTTTACCATCTGTTAATTTTTTTAGTGTATAAGGCAAAATATCTTCTACTTTAAGCAAGCCTTCAACTCTATCTTTGCAATGGTTTGTATTGTCATTATATATATCAGTATTACAATTTTCTTTCCATAATTGTGCAACAAATTTACCTGCCACAGATAAATCATTATATTTGCTTTTATCCATTGATATTGTATAATCTTTAATTGAATACTTTGTTATTTTATCATAACAATCATAATTGGTTATAAATCCATTATCTAAATTTTCTTTTATTATAGGTAATTTTTTTCCATAAATTTCAGGACATGATAAATATCCTATAAAAAGATTTGGAATATGTCCTAATTTCAATTCTTCAAACATATTTTTGTATTCTGTTAACATTGCATTCTTGCATAGCAATTCAAAATATAAATACTTATCTGCACCATACTTTAAACAGCCTAATGATTCATTAATCCATGATTCTTCAGTTAGATATTTTGCAAATTCTCTAGGGCATTTTGATTCGTCAAATTCCTCATGTTCGTCATCATATCTCCATTTTTTAAATTTTGCTATAGTAATTGGCACAAACTTCTGCTGCAGCGCCTCATCATTTTCCAGTCTATGTTCCCAGAAATAATCAGCCCACTTAGTATATAATGGGTTGCCGTCAATCAATTCCTTATTTTCGTTATACTCTTTAAGATTCTTATCTTTTCTTATCTTTTCATCTGCCTTTTTCTTAGCAATCTGTTCCTCTGTAAGTCCTGCATTAGCTATTTCTTCAGCTAAATTGTCTGACTTCTCTGCTATTTCCATCCATCTTACTGAAAGCTTTGTCTTGTCATATCCTGAGATCTTTTTAATCAGATTATATGACTCCTCCATAGCTTTTCTGGCATTCTCTCTATCCTTATTATTTAAACAATTCTCTGCTATATCAAGTAAATCATTTACCTTTCTAACCTTATTTTTATTAAACATATCATTCACACTTTCTTTTCGTGCAGCTAAATTAAACTTATATGTTGGAAGCTTAATCGCCTAGCACTCTAATAATCAATTTATTTTACACACATTCATATAACCCCCTACAGCTAGTGTTTGGAAACTATATCTTGTGTTCACATATAATATGACAGAAGTTTAACGATAATTTTTTACATAAAAAAACTACTGTATATAATAATTATACAGTAGGATGATATGATTAGCAATATGATTATCTGATGTATCCATATTAAAAATAAAAAGCCCAAGGATTTTACTCCCTGGGCTTCTAATTACATCTTGCAGATTGTTATAATATAAATACCAATTATGCTAGAATAACTTATTTCTTAGAATTATTCCAGAATATGATCTGTACCAAAATTAATAGTATTAATGAAATTATACTGTACATATGTATCCCCTTTTTTAATATTTTAATATAAAAAATATGACAGAAAATTAATATTACCTTAAAACAATAGACTTATTATAATGCATACAAACCTTTTTAATTACATTAGAATTTTTATAATTAACATCTGCAGCAATTTGTTCTATTAATTCATTATCGAAATTATATTTTTGAATATAATTGATTCTTTGTTTCCAAGAAGGATGCGACATTGTATGAATATCGGTATTATTGTTTTGCATTTTAAAATTATATTTAAAATACATAGCATTTAAAGCTTTATTCCGACTACTGTCTAATAATTTTTCTACACCCCCAAAATCAGCATGAACTTCGTTAACATGAGCTACAAAAGAAACAGCAGATAAGCCATATCTAAATATCATTATATCGTTCTCTTTATGTGTTAATTCGTGTCCCAATGTATCTTTAAAGGCATTTTTAGCATTGTCTGAGCCAATAAGTATTAATTGAACAGCCCATTCTGGACTTGCAATAATATTAGAATTACCAAATCCGGCATTTGCATTTAATGTATTTAATGACATGCCTCGTTTAGCTTTAAATTCTAAATCATAACCATATTTTCTTACAATATCCTTATAATCAAATAATATTGGTTCATAATTGTTGGGGATTGTAATATTTAATTCAATTGCTCGTTTTTTAATATATCTTCTTGTTGTAAAATTTAATAGTGACATTATTACCTCAATATTTATAAATATACTGTAATATATCAGACAAAAAAGGAAACTGCAAATAATGTCATAGATATTGCAAAAATAATCGTATATTTTATTTTTAATTTCGGCTCTGGTTCATGCAGTTTAAATTGGAGCAAAAATAAGTATATAGCATAGCAAAATATAATAATTGCCAATATTTTAAGTATAATTTTCATAAACAAACCTCATATTATTATTTAATTTACTTAATTAACATACAAATGTCTGAGAAAGTCTTCCCATTAACTTCAATCAACTGAGTTTCAAACTCTTTCAATATTTTTATATAGCGTTTTCTTGTATTCAAATCATATATGAATTCTGAATATTCACTCGTTGGGATACAATATTGATGTATACCATTGTTTCTTCGTAAAAATTCTTCATAAGATACATTATGTTCTAACAACCATACATTCCAAAACTTAGGATTGATATTAACAAATGATATTATTTCATCTTTTTCAGGAATTATATAATACTCATCAAATGGCGAAATACATCCATTTAATATACTTAATGTATACTGACAATTATATAATCTGTAATTATTTATGTCCTTCCTTAATCCATATGCTTCCGTCAATAATTCATCAAGGTCTTTTCTGTCATTTGATAAGCTTCTGCCTTTTATAAATTTATATACCGATAGGGCCATTTGGTGATCAAACGAATCACTATTTTGAAATAAATGGGAACATTTAAATGTTGATTTTATTATTTGTGGAGCATCTTCGGTTACATTTGACACTTCCGTTATAATAATATCATTATCCAATAAAACAGCGCTAAATTCTGTTACTATTTTATTATTCTTTTTTATCTGGAAATTAATTCCTTTATATAAATTACTATCTCTCATAATTATCCTCTTCATATTTTTTTTGAACTAATATTTGTTTATTTACTATCTCTTTCACTATATTAAAATTTTTATTAATGATTTTAGTTGATTCATTGCACAATGATTCAGGAATACCGAATATTTCATAATTAGAAATTATTATCTTTTTTATATAATCTAAATCTAAGTTTTTAAAATATCTATTGTCCTTGTTATAGACATATTCTAGTTGTTCCTTTGTAGTCATAGAAAATGGCTTTAATTCCTCTCCTGAGCTAAAAGCCAGGCATGAGCCACTGTCATATAATGGTGCTGCAGATAATATTTCAGGAGAATCTGCATTTTTAATAAATGCAATATTTCTTTCGTGCCGGTCAATATTTTCTAAGAAAGCATCCAAAAATAGCATATCATTTAATGCCTTTTCATTTCCAATTGATTCATATAAATTCTTAATTCCCATTTTTTGATATTTACGGTCCATATGTGTTAATTGTAACATATTTACCATTTCCAAGTTTGAATCCTGGATTATACATGGACAGGCACATACAATTTCAACATTACCTAATGAATTATTTGCTTGAACCCTAATAGGGTAATATTGAGCATGATTTATATTTAATATATTTGAAATTTCAGATGCAATTACCTCGTTTGCGGATAGCATATGTTTATTCTGTGATCGTTTGTCTAAGTCTCCATATTTAATCAATGTTGGTTCATTATTAATAGACACCCATACTTTCTTTAAAGTTCCATCAGTTGTTATATCCGGGATATTAATATCAATATTATTTGAAGTATTATATAACATTCTTTTAGCAAAATCTTGGGAGAACCCATTGTCCAAAAAATTAACATCTTTCCACTTTAAATTGCTACCTTGAGGCCTAAACCAATAACAGTCTGTCAAACTCACATCTAAGGACTCTAAATATGCATTTGATATGCTCATATGCAAAATTGATTCTATCTGAGTTTTGTTCTGTCGGTCCTGAGGAATAGTTCTTCCATGCAACCAACTTTCAAATAATCTGCTGCGTAAAATAGGATTATTAGAATATGTACCTATTGGAAGCTCCTGAATCATATATATTTGTCTTAATTGTTTAAAATCATTTGCAATACCCACAACTTTGTCTTTATGCATAAATTCATATAACATATTTTTACTCCTTATTTAATTCTTTATTATTTATATGACAGACTGAAAACATATTTTCAAAATAAAAAACTGGTTGCATTAAGTAACCAGTTTCAATATAATTATTTCTTATATTCAGCTAATTTTTGTTTAGCTTCATCTTTTGTCAAATTGTATTTATACATTAAGCGTTTTATTATGAAAAATTCTTCTATGTCATATAATAGTAATCCTTCAATGAATCCTTCAATTTCTCCTTCAAGTTTAGCTTCTTCCAAATATTTATTTAGCAATTCGTACATAAACTCATTATCTCCTTAAACCCCCATTAATTTTATTTTGTTCATCAGCCTTATACTTCAAATACTTTTTATCAGTTTTTCTTAATTTCTGGCAGAACTGCATTTTACGGCTATAAGCGGTAATACTTTGCATTAGCTGCCTTAAATCTCTATCCTCTTGATTTTCCAATGTATCTATTGGAGTATACAGCCAGAAAGCTTTATGTCCAAAAGTTGTTGGTTTGCATTTAATATCTGTAAACGGGCCATCTGGAAGATCAATAATCTCTTCGCAGATTTCTTCAATGCTTGTCATACGATTTGATAGACTGGCAATCTTTTGCCCAGGCTCATGAATATGAAATCTGAAACTATATATTTTACCTGTAGGTACATATAAAAAACCGCCAAACATATTTCCATATTGAGAACATTTAGGCTTGAATCCTGCATTAAGCCATAACATCCGACAATTATCTGTTGATATCTCAGAGAAATCTACTGGTGTCATATAAAGAGCTTCTGCTGTTTTGTTATATAATTTAATTGCGCTTTTAATAAAGTCATTTTCCATAATAATAATTCTCCTTTATGTTATTTGATGTTGTAAATATGACAGAAAATTAGTTCGAATGTATTTATTAATACTTCCCGTGAAAGTTCCAGAGTATTGCTTAACACTACTGACTCCTACAAATCATAATCATTAATCAATTTTTCAACATCCAGTGCAGCAAAATCAAGTTTCGCCTGACATAAATTTAGTGTTTCTTCATCACACGAATTACATGAAAGAATATCCATTAGAATTTCATTTCCAGTTTTTATGAATGGATTTATTTTATCCAACAATTCATTATCGTTACGAACAGAAGCTTTTATAGCTAATTCCCCCATAAATTGTGTAAGCTCTAATGCATTAAAAGCTAACTCATATTCTTTTTCTGATAATGCGGTTTTTGAAATGAGACGCAATTGATTATTAGAGTTCTGTCTTTCATTGTCTGAGACAAAATCATACTCTTCAACTATATAATAATAATCTTCCTGAGACTCATTATTTGCATTACGGACCATATCACGCCCTTTATAAAAATCCCAAGTTTTACTGTCTGATGTTTTAGCAAGAAATTTTACAGGCTTTTCAAGTGATTTAAGGGCATTATCTAATCTACCATTTAACTTATAATTGTCATATCCATTATCGAAGATCCATACTTCGTCACACAATAATATATTGGTAAGTTCCACAGATACCCAACCAGTCCAATTATTTTTTGGAACATAAGGCTTATAAAAGTTTGTATTATCATGTAAGATATTCTTAACTTCACAAATATGGTAATTAATATCATAATTTTTTTCTGCAGATTTCAAAAATGAATCTACAAGTATACAATCTTTTTTTGTTAAATTATCAGCATAGAATGCTATGTTCCTTACATTATTTCTGATTCTTTCCTCAATGTCTTTCTTGGTTTTGAAAAATTCTCTCATAGTGTCTACCTCACTTTTAAATTATTTTTAGAAGAACAAAATACTAAGTTATCCTTCCTACTATCCCTTGGACAAGAAATCATTAAATGGGCGTAAGATTTTTTATTTTTTATTCTCCTATTATTCGCTGGACAAAAAAATAAGGATTGACCGAAAATATTAATATTTTTATATTATTTTTTGAGAAAATAATTTAATGGTTGGACTTAAAAAATAATCTTTTGTTCTTCTACAAATATAAGTAAGGTATTTATGCATTTTCCTATTTAACAAAAAAAATACAATATGAATAAACTAAAATCATTTAGCAAATTCATATTGTATTCTATTATTTTTAATATTATTTAATTGATTCTAATGATCTGTTCATAGAGGCATATGTCCTTTTCATTAATAGCTCTATTTACATGCATATGTCCAAAGAAATGTTTCTTATAATCACATTCAGCTTTTACCTTTTCAAGATAGTCTGTTAATATATCCGATTCATATAAGCCTTTACCACCCATTAATATAAGCTCTGAAGTGGATGGACTGTGGGTAAGTAAATAGTCAACCTTATTATCATGCTGTTTTAGTATGTCTAATCCATGCTGCATTTCTTCTTCTGTTGGAAGTTCTTCTTCCCACCATGACAAATTTCTTACACGATACATGTATTTGCCTTGCTTATCCAGTTTCTTAGCTTTATCTATCCAATTATCAAATTCTAATATTCCATCCTGTATATCATGGCTGCTTGCACCGCCAAAAGTAAAGAAATTTAAACCTTCAATATTAAAAATCTCTCCACGCATAAGATGCAATACATTAGGTCTTATTTCATGTACTTTCCCACCATGCCATTCTTTTATAGGATAACTATAAATTCTTGGGAAACATTCGTGATTTCCATCTACAAATACTGTTGTGAAAGGTTTACTTTCTAACCAGTTAAGCCAGTTTTTTTCACTCTTATCTTCGCCGTCTTTATTCCATACAAGCCCGAAATCTCCTAAGATTATTGCTATATTTGCATCTTTATTATTCTTATCAAATTCCTTCTGCTCATAGAAGCTGTTTACTCCTAATCTTACAGGATTTCCATGTATATCCCCTGTTATATAAATAGCCATATTATTACCTCTTACATACTAAAATCTCAATATCTGTGTCTGTAAAAACACTTTTTATCTGCTCTGAAACATCCGCCCAGTTTAGTCTATCCAAACCACAGCCAATTACAGGCATTGCTATCTTCTTGATATTATTTTCTAAACAAATTTGCTTCATCTTTTCGAGTGCAAGTCTCATTGTAATTATTGTTGGTTTGTGGAAATATCTCTCTTTTGTTATAAGATTCAATATTCTATCTTCTAATAGACAATCTCCACCAATTCTTTTATGAGTGTACTGATTAATATAATCCGGGTACTTTAATTGTAACTTTCTTTTCATGTCGAATCTTTTATTAAACTCAACGACAATCCCTTTACCCATTCCAAAATCAGCACTGATACAGTGTACTAAATAATAATCTTTCGGAACAGTAAATAAATCTTTAACTTCTTCTTTATAAATCATAGTTCCACCTCATTTATATGTCTTACTTTCTCTTCTCTTTAATTTTAATTACATCTATGTATGGAGTTTGTCCGGTTGCAGATGAACCTTCTACCAGTTTTTTATACTCTGTTCCCTCATAATCCATAATAGGTTTATATCCATCAAATCTATTTTTTAACGCTTGAAATTCTTCTACTGTACCGATTGTTCGGTACTGCTGATTTTCTTCAAGTGCTTTGATTGCCAAGCCTAAAGTAATATTTGATACTTCTTGATTTATACCAATTGCGAAGTCGCTTAATTCCTCAATCGCCGCTTCATTCTCTGTGATTTTTTCACTTCCATTATCTCTCCTAACAGTAGACTATTTATTCTATTTCAATAATCATTTTCTTTTCTGCGTCATATGTACATAGTTTACCATTTTCTGAATAATATGGTGACATATAACCATATCCGGCATAACCGTCACGCTCATTAAAGACTACATAAACTATATGTGTTGTGGAATAATAATATAAATCACTTTCGCCTTCTATAGATATCAGTTTAGAATGTATATTATAATCTTTACTTCCTACGTTTGTATTATCAAAAATATTACATCCTACGCATCCAAAACATAATATTAATCCGCATATAATAATTAAAAATTTTCTTTTCATCAGTAATTCCTTCCTTTACTCAAGTCCTGTTATCTTATATTTTGCAGTACCATTATCATATTTCTTAATTTGAATTGTTGCATTTACATAGTCTCCAACTATTACATAATCTGTATGATGTCTAATATAACGCAAATCGAAAAGCATAATCCTGATAAAGTCCATAAAATCTTAGATAATTTATTCTTTTTAGTAATGATATTATTTATACAAATAATTACTAATAAAATATGTAAAATCAAATTTGTATTCATTCGCATTATTTCCTTTCTAAATCATCTTTTGTCTTACTTGTTTTATCTGCTAGATAACATAATGAATCATAAAAATCTTCTTTAGAATAATCTTTTAACTCTGAGCGTAATAAATCCATAAGTGAAATATAAGTTTCAGGGTCTTCATTTATACTAGCTTTTTTAATTTTATTAAATAATGTATTTATGGCTGCGTCATATTTAATCTTATTTATAAGTTCTTCATTTACCATATAAGACCTCTTTCCTAAAACTCTAAATCAATATCATTTTTATCTGTTTTCCTATCCGCATCTTTTGGTAAGAAAGATTTTGAATAATCTTCTTTAACCTTAACAAGCTCCGGATTGTCAATAATATTCCCAATTATTTCGACATTATAAAAATCTCCATAAGGGTTTTGTACCATAAGAGGAATGGAACTATATACATTTAAGCCTGTATAATCATATCCATCATATACACACTTATTTGCATCAATTGCTGTCATAGCACTCATTTCCTTATTCCACCACAAAAGGTATCTGTCAGGGTTCTTATCATTCTTTCTATGCTGAAATTCTACAATATCATTTGTAAATATCAGCTTATAATTATTATCTTCCATGCCTGTACACTGGCATATTGTATCTTCCTGTACAGATAATGCAGGACTAACAAAATCTGTCGGAAGAATTTTATAGCATTCCCCAGTTTTAAAAATATAGCCTTGTACCCATTCATTGTTGACTGTTCTCTTTGCCTTATATAAAAATCTACTATCTGTATTCTTCATATATAAATTCCTTTCTATTTGTCTTTTTTAATACATTCCTGCATCTTTAAAGCCCATTTCATACCCTGTCTGTAATAGTCTGGCTTTCTTTGAAGCATTATCTAAGGTAGTACCGGATGTAATTTCTTTATTAAAATCTATATCACATACAGCAAAATAATTTTTGCTCAGCTTAATAACATAAAAATGACCAAAAGATAATACTTGAACTCTTTCCAATTTTCTATTTTTATTCATTCGGGATATCTCTATCCATTCATTTTTGTGCATATTAGTTCCTTTTTAAATATCGGTATATTTCCTATATTCCCATTTGTTAGGGAGTTTCCCTGCAAGTAACACAAGTTCCCCTGTTTTAAATTTATTACGCATAAGAGTATCCCAATATGCATCATTTATATTAGGATTAATGTCTACAATCTTTCCGGTAGATGTTTCTTTAGCTTTAATCTGAACTGATTCTTCTACCTGACTTAAAAATTTGCTCTTTAATTTTTCTTCTTTATATACTGAATATCCGTCTATACCCCTTTCAAATACAATAACCTTATTTAAACCAAGAACTAATGGAATATAAGCAGCTAATGGACAAAGTGAATTATCTTTACAAACAACTCTATAAAGCAAAAAATCCTTATAATAATCCATATCATATTTTTTTGATATTAATAAAGCTGAAAATATTATGATGCAGTTATAATTATAAAAATCATCCCCTGCTCTTTGCATTTCTTCTATGCTTTGATAGATGACAAATCTGTTAATCTGCTTCGGATTGTGATTTAATAGTCTGCTCTCTATTCCACTTCCGCAACTTCCTATAACTAATATTTTCTCTGCTTTTGTTTTCATATGTTTACTTATTTTTATTTTCTTCAATTTTTCCATAATACTCTATTCTCTTTTATTTTTTTATTCTGTATTGGCATATTTTTCTTTAGTTCTAAAACCAATAAATTAAACTTAGCATTCCGAACTGAATTTCATCAGTTATTTTCTACAAAAATATCTATACCCTTAAGGCCTTTAAGCTGTATTCCATTTCCATATTCTTCATAGTCAAATTCTTCAAAACCTAATACCTTGAAATTGTCATTACAATGATCTCCATCAAACAAAATTATTTCATTGTTGTACCACTTAAACGCACCGCAATATCTAACAATATGTATCATTCTTTCATCAATAATATGAGCTAAATAAAGATGTACTGTATCAAAATTCTTATCTTTGAATATATTTTGAAAACATACTGGTTTTTCAAGTAATGTAATTTTTTGTTCGTTGTCCGAAGAGACACGAATTTTTACAATATCCTCTGATTCGTTATTTTGCATACATTTATTATTCATAATTTTATTTCCTATTTTTAACTCAACACCAATTGTGTTAAGTATATTTATTCCTTTAAGCTGCATACCATTTTCTTCATAATCAAACTCTTTAAATCCCAGCACATTGAAACTATTACTATAATCATCACCATCAAGTGAAGTTATTTCATTGTTGTGCCACTTAAATGCTCCGCAAAACCCAACAATGTTTTTTATTCCATTTCCGATATCGATAATCTGGGTAGAATGTAGCTGCACTGCATCAAAGTTCTTGTCCTTAAATATATCTTTAAAACATACCGGCTTATCAAAAAAGGTAAATCCTTGATAACGGTCAGATGCTTTTAAGATATCTTTTAATTCATTATTCATAACAATCTCTCCTTTACCTTACTAAAATTTCTGCATTCCGCACTCTTAATTGAGAATTGAATTAAAACTTTGCATAATCTCCATTCCATAACTCTTTAGCTGCTTTCTTCCAGTCTCTAGCCTGTCTCTGCTTATCATCCACAATTGTATCAAGAAGCCTGTAAAGCCTGTTTTCTATACGCTTGGATGTAATTGGAAACTGTATAAGTATTGAACACCTGTTAGGCTTTTCATAACATTTGCTTGGGTCAATCCCTATAAGGAATCCATCAGCCCAAGGATAACCGCCTATACATATACCGTTATTTTTTAAGCAGGGTAAGCAATTATATATGTAGTAGTCTGATATATCATCATCTGTTATATTCTTAAAAAATTCATTATCATAACACCACTTAAAAAACCTTACAAGCTGCTTATCCGGTGTATTATCTCTTAGCCCAACTGTATTAAAAAATCTGTCATACTCTTTTGTGTCAAAATATAATCTGTTTTTCATAATATTCTCCTTTTTTTATTTTAAAATAATATGACAGAAATAATAATTTGTTTTTCTATGCAAAAATAAGAAGCTTGTCGCACTTAATTCTGTTCAATCATAATAAAATAGCTTTATCTGAAAATCGCTTTATTAATTCTTTAAAAAACAATTTTTTTTATTCATATTTTCCATTGAGAATTTTTATCCTTCTTTGTTGTTTAGTCTATAACCCTTGTAATATCCCTATTTGCTACATTATATATAACAGCCCGTCCTTTATAACTTGAAAGATAAGCTTCTGCCAATGTCTCATTTGAACAGAATATTATTATTTTTTTGTCTGAAATTTCATCTAAGATATCATCTGATTTAATATATCTTTTTGTAAAGGTTTTAAACTCAAATGGAAAGGCTTTATTAAATCTGTTAAAATATTTATAATCTTCATTCTTAAATACGATTAAATCTTCATACACTTCTTCATAAGTTCTGCATAATGTAAGCAAATCTGCCATTGTCAGCTTCAGTGATTTATATTCGTTAGTTGATTCAGAATAATATCTCATTTGTTCACATATATATTTGATATAATCAGCAGGATTTTTAAAAATGCTTTCCTTGTTGATTTTTAATCTTAATTCATTTGCTGTAAGAGGCAAATATGTATATCTTTTTATTGCATTAATTTTATTTATATTAGTTTTAATGTTACAATATACAAGTATCACAATCCCTAAAACCATAAAAATATCCAAAGCAGCGAAAATTCCAGTTACCATTCCATCAAATATACGGTCTATTATGTTATCTTCTTTTGATACCAAGTTGCCTATAATTCCTGCTACAGTTAAGTATAAAAATCCAAATGCTACTATGAGGTGAAGAGCATATTCTTTTAAAAATTCCCCCAAAAATGATTTTTTCTTACTTATATTATTAATTTCGTTTTTCATAAGTTCTCTCCTTTTATCTTTATTAATGCATAGTTCTAATTCCACAAATAAACACTCTGCATAGTATTACATAAAAAATTGTATCCGCTTTATTTTTCACACTATTTGCTATCTATTTTTTTATTTGATTTATCAATTCCAATTTAAACTCCTTTTTTATTATATATATGACAGATAAATAGGTTTGAATTTTTACATAAAAAAATCGGCTTAATCCACGAAGTAAAAACTTCGGAATTTTGCCGATAATATTCAAAATTATAAAATTCATCAATTGAGATAACTTTTAACTAAATCATCAATAGATTTTGTTTTTGCTAATGATAATGCTGCATATTCATGCTGTACTAATATGAATTTGCTGTTGGGGTTTCAATAGCTGCACTTACATTATGTGTTGGTGAATCCGGGAGGATTACTCCTGTTTCTTTTTCTAATGCAGTAAGTTCATCAAATTTATCATTCCATTCCTTATCTGACATAATTTCAGCATGTCCAGAATAATAAGCTTCTGAAGCTTTATTAAGCTGCTCTACAAGACCTTTCATTATATTAACGAGGTTTTCTTTAAGTGTAATAATTTCCATAATTTTCTTTTATTCTGATATTTGATTTTGTGTTTCTTTTTCAGGCTGAGCAAGATATATATTTAGTTTTTTATCTTTAACCTCATATTCATAAGTATTTCCGTTGCTTATGAACTGTCCGGTAATTCCAGTCTGTAGAAAATTCATATCTGCATATTCTTTGCGAATAGCTGCTTCAATATTTCTTGAAACATCATTACCCACTCTAATAATTCCTACAAGAAAGACAATTAGAAATCCTATTAGCGACAATAAAGAAATACAATAAAAGTAAAAATCAATCCAATTAAACTTGTTCAACACTGTTAAAACAATAGCAGCTACTCCAAAAATAAGACCGATAATAAAAAATATCATAGCAATAGTTATGATAAACACATTACTGCTCTTTCCATAGTCAACAAAAATTTCTGCTAACATATTTGTCATAAACATTCTCCTTTCAGTTTTTGATAAGAATAATATGACAGAAAAAACAGGCCCACAGAAATTAATCTGTGAGTCTGTCAATGTCAATATCAAAGTATTATCACATATCAAAAGCAATCTTGATGGCTTCAATTGCATCTGTATATGAAATATCCAGATTATCAACTGTTTCTCTAACTGCTTTCACTAATTTAGCCTGCTTACGACAGCAAAGTGCACTTTCTGCTTCCTTTTCAGAAAAGAAAAACTCTTTTTTGTAAGCATCTAAAGACATACGAAAGCTCTTAGATGCGTCTTCACTGCTAAGATATAATATTCCTATACCGCTTGGTGTATAAGCTAAACTTCCTATATATGCCTTTTTTACCTGTAAATGTTCTGAGTCTAAAATATATACAACAGAAGCCTTAGATCTTCTTATTTCTGCTAATACATTATCAAAAAGCAGATCATTTACCTCATTATCATCATCTGAGACTGGTTTACAATTATCAGAAAGTTCTTCATCAGTAGTATCCTCTATCTGACCATCCTTGATAGACATCCAAGTGATTTCACCGCATGTATCCATATAATAAGCTTCATTCCTTACTTCCGCAAAGAAACCTATTTTGCATCCATTTGGTAAATTGCTAGGAATACAAAGTTGCTTTATTGTTAATTTATATTCTCTTTTTTCACCTTCTGATATTACATAATATTCAAATTTGCTATACAAATTATAATAGAGAATGTTATCATTCTTATCAACAATAATAGCTGATAGATAAGTGTCGGGATAATGCATTGCTGACAAACAATCGTTAGGATAATGCTTTATTATACATTGACATGTTACTGATGTATCAGAATTTTTTTTCACATCTACTCTAGTGTCATCTACTTGTGCAAGGAATTTAACATTGCTGCTGCCAGGTTCCTTTATAGAATTATATTGGATAAAATTTGAATGAAAATTATTGATATTATCAGGCTTTCCGCTTACAGCTTTTCTTACCATTAAGACTTTTGATAGGTCCAGATTAAAAGCTGGGGCAGCAACCGCATCTGGTGTATTTATATTCATTAAATGATTACAAGAATCAGCTCCCATGTACCATACAGATTTACATATAGATTTATCATCTTTTAATGTACGGGTCCAAATTCTATCAGCAAAAAATTTATATGCTGCTTTAGCTGCAACAGGAGAATTTTCAAAATCTGTCTTTGAAGGTAAAAACACTTTTTCTTCTTTCCCATTGATTTTATGTGAATGCATAATGTTTTCCATATCTAGTGAACAATATTCCTTTAAAAAATCATAATTTTCCTGTATTCTCTTATGAAAATTACCAATATTAAACATGCCTATAAATTCTCTTACTGGAGAGTCCTCACTTCCTGTTAAAACAGTATCTGCATGTTGCGTATCTGTTGTTCCAGAAGCATTAAGCTGGATGTACGGATAACTTTCTCCATTAAAATAATAAATAATACCATTTGTTGAATTGTCATTCAAAACAGCTTCGCTTAAATTTTTGATATTCATAAAAATATCTCCTTTCAATTTTTGATAAAAATAATATGACAGAAAAAAACAGACTCACAGAAATTAATTTGTGAGTCTGTTGATATTAACGCTAAATGAATCAGTATTATTAGTTTGGTTTATATACATTATCATAGTTCATTTTAGGCATGCCTTCTGTTATATTTTTTATAAAAGAAGATACTTCCTCACACTTGCTATTAAGTATTCTTAACTCATCAAGTGTAAGAAGTCGTTTATCTGTTCCTTTTAAAAACTCGACTTCTTCAAAATCATTAGCCCAGATATTAAGACCAAAATCAATACTATATTTTTTTATAAAATGATTAACTTTTTTATTTAAAATACTATATTCATCGTGAGTCTTAAAATACTGCTGTTCCATCTTTTCAAGCTTTTCTAATTCTAAATGAAAAGCAGCGTCTACATAGTCTGAATATTTACCTTTATCAAGGTCATAGTTTAAATCCTGAATTAGTCTACGAGGCTTAAATCTAGTTTCTCCTCTCTGATGCTTGTTGTCGTAACCATCGCAATCATATTCTGAATTATACACAGCCCTTCTTGCATCATTATAAACCAACCAGTTTTTTATCTTATTGTCCTGGTCTATTCTGGCGAATAATTCACTGCCAGCTATTACAGTTTTAAGTTTTAGACTGTCTTCCTTTTGAAATTTCTCAGCAAGATTAAGTATATAGCTTGTAAATCCATTGTTTCTTTTATCAATAAATTCTATTTTCTCTTCTCTGCTGAGTTCCTTTTCTGCTTTGTAAATTTTCTTTCCATACTCGTTAGCTTTTTCAGCCATTAAAGCCATTTCTTCAATTTTCCATGTAAATTTCATTTGAAATTCCTCCTTTACAATTTTGATAAATAATATGACAGAAATAAAAATGAATTTTTTTGCATAAAAATAACAGCCTGGTTTTTTATACAGACTGTTATAATTTATTTTGTATATTTAATTAATCTGATAAGCTCCAATAATCAGATGATGAATTAAAAATATTAGGTTTAATTGTATTTTCTGAAATTACTTTTAAAATATCATCCAAATAATCGAATAATCTATTCCAGAATTTATTTACTTCCAAACTGCACCTGGTTAATAATAATTTGTCATTTATGTAGAGCAAAAAGCTATCTGCAAAATATTCAAGTCCTTTATTTTCATCATTTCCTAAAGTAAAATAATATGCAGGAGTATATTGAGGGTTAATTGTTTTTACTAATTTATCCCATTCTAAAGTTTGAGATAAATCTCCCATATACATATCTACAAAATGTCCTATTTCGTGGCCTAACCCATATTGAATTGCATCTTCGGACGCATATGTATAAATTGTTTTGGCATCATAATCAGTTACTCCGTATATATCATAAGTAAATCCAAACTTTTCTTTTAGATCTTCGTTAGTTATGATTATTTTCCAATTTTCACTGTCAAACACATTTAATATCTGAACGGGAATTTTACTTAAGTATCCTTCTACATAGCTTTTAGCCTTATCTGCATCTATATAATTAATATCTTTGCACAAAAATGACATAAGAGTATCTTTTGTAAAATATGGTTTAATTTTATATTCAATATTTATACTCATAATTTCTCCTTTCTAAGAATTGGTTCAAAAAGTTTTAATTGTGCATCATCAGCAATTAAATGTATTTCTTCATATATTTCTTCTTCCTTTCCATTTAAGTGAATAGTCTTCTTAATGCATTTTAAGAATGCAATCTGTTCTTCACGGCTCATATGCTTTTGGAAGTCTGTTAAATCTTCCTGATTCCAGACATATATTAATTCTCTATATAGTCTGTTCTTTTCTTCCTGCTTATGAAAAATATTGGTAAATATAGTCCATATAAGTAATATAATTGTAAGACACAATATTACTGTAAGAACAACTAAATTCTTTATCTCTAATAAATCCACACACATCAATAAAATTACTCCGGCTAAACATATGCCAGCCTTGCATTCATAAGACATCCAGTCTGCATTAAGCGGATACCTGAATGCAATATCACGATACCTAAATGCATTTACCAGATAGAATACAAAGCAAATTATAAAAATAACAGGCATTATTCTTAATAATATAAAACTTATCACTTCTACACTCATAACTCTCTCCTTTACTTAACCACACTAAGCAATGTATAAGTACTTACATTACGCATCTGTGCTTCCTTAACAGTCATAACGAATATACAGTAGTCAGGCGATACTGATACTATGTACTTCCCCGGCTTATTTTCATGCAGCCATTGTCTAATACGGGATGCTAAGACATTCATTGCTTCAGCAATTTCATTGTGTGAGTATTCATCTTCATAATTATCAACCATAAGAAATCTATCAAAGGTTATCCCTCTATCCATATCTTCTAAGAATATTTCATACTCTTCATTAATAATCTCTTCCGTAATAATCTCCTAGACAATTTCAGTTTTCCTTTTAGTCTAACTCTATATTCTCTTCATGTTCTATATTAAATCCAAACTCAATAGCCTTTGCTTTATATGCTGTTTTAGCTGCATCATCTGAAATCAAATCATTCTTAAGAGGAAATGCTAATAAGCTATCTATATCTGTAATCTCTGCTTTATACTCTTTTACTAATTTCTCAAAGTTACTTTTTGAAGCATTTATCATCTCACGCTTTATACTAAATGATTTACCTGAGCCTGAAGAAGCAAATACAAGACCAATTTTAATATTATTCATTTCTTCCATAATAATCTCCTTATTTTCTATTGCAGAATAATGTTTTTCAACAAACTTATTCCATAAAATACATGCTAAGTAGTGAACTACTCCGACTTACTTCATAGAAGTCGGAGCTTCTTGCATCAACGACCTCGGTTATTATCATACCTATTTGGTAGTTTTCCCAAAATCTCCACAAGCGTATTAGTTCGGCAAGTTCCTCACCTACTATGATTTATTTTTTATGCTAACAGAAGTCTAAGCCCTTCATGTTTGATATTTTGTGCAGCATTAACATCTCTATCTATATTTGTCATTCCACAATTAGGGCAATTCCAATATCTAATAGATAAATCTTTTAAAAGTGGATTTTTAAAACCACAGCAGTTACATATCTGGCTTGATGGGAAAAATTTATCCACTTTTACGAGATACCCACCTTTATCTTTAAGCTTATACTCAAGCATATTTAAAAACATTCCATAAGCATTATCCAAAGTGGCTTTTCCATTGCCAAAACCTTTATTTGACATAGCTCTCATATTAAGATTTTCTACACATACGCAAGAATACTGTTTGGTTATCGCAGTAGACTCTTTATGTAAAAAATCTTTTCTTTGATTTGCTATATGTCTATGAATTTTGGCAATTCGTTTCTGTTGTTTGTTGTAATTATTACTGCCGATAATCATATGCTTCAGCTTGCGTTGTGCTTTAGCAATTTTTTGAACTGATTTACGATAGTAGTGTGGCATATTACAATTATTACCATTACTATCTACATAAAGACCATCAGACTTATAATCTAACCCTATAGTTGTTTGTGATGTTACAGGAGCAGATAAGGTATTATCCTCATACTCAAAAAGAATTGATACCTGATAACTGTTATCTTTATTTTGAGTTATAGTAGCTGATTTAATTTTCCAGTCAGCATTAGGATTACGATGAATTTTAGCTTTTACTTTACCAAGTTTCGGCAGTTTAACATAACTATTGCCAATTTCGATATTTCCATTTGTAAAGTTCGTAGTATAGGATTTCTTAGCTTTATGTTTGCTTTTATATTTAGGAAACCTGCCAAGATGTTTAAAAAATCTGTCGTATCCATCAGACAGATGATAAATAGCATTTGTCAATGCAAATTTATCCACTTCCTTCAGAAATAGATAATCTGTCTTTAAATATTGATTGCAGTATGTATTGGCTGATATTTTGGATAAATGTTTTTCTCCTGATTTATGTCTAGCCTGCTGAACTGTAAGCATCTGATTATATACAAATCTGCAACAACCAAAAGTCTTTTGACATTGTTCATTCTGTTTATTATTTGGATATATAGCATAAACAATTGCTTTGTTCACTATCAGATTTACCTCCTAAAGTTATTTTATATGATGGTGCTAACCCCTCCCTACTTCGTTGAGGAAGGGGATTGCACACCCAATTCTGTTCAAATATCACAAATGCAATAATATAACTGACTTCTATCGGCATATCTTATTTCTCCTGATTTAACTTAATATGTAATACGTTATTATCTTCATATAAAAACCACCACTTATATCTTTTCATTTCTATATATGTTGAATCTGTATCATACTTTGTATCACTAATTACAGCTTCATTTTCATTGCCTGCAATATCTATATATTTAATTACTTTGCCACTCCAATCCTGTTTATCTGTATCTTGTACTTGTACTACTTCAATATTATATGTATTAATATTCTTAGCTTTATAAAGTTGGCTGACAGATATTGCCATAAAGCTTATGACAATAACACTAAAAAGACCAAATGATATAATAATTGCCAAATCCATATTTTCTGTGTTTTTTGATGTAAATAACAGTGACATCACAATTCCTACAATTCCTATTAAAACAAGCATTAGTATTAAAAATATATTAACATTCATAACATTTTCTCCTTCATTCACTATCAATATATATGTAATTAGCATTTTCTATTTTTTCAAATGAGTTATCCTTATGAACAAATACAACAGGATTAGCCCCAGCTTCTCTACCATCTTTTCTATAGATTTCATCTATTTCATCTTTATAATTAAAAGGACACCTTGTACTCCATATAACATCAGGAATAGAATCAGGAACCCATGAATACCTATATTTTTTATAATATTCGCTGTCCAGTATAAGAGGCTTATTAAATACCTTTTCATATGTATTAATAATCTTTTCCATATCTTCATCCGTGAATTTTAGACAATAATTATCTCCAGAATACTTATATGTAAGTTTATCAGTAAGATAATATATATAATCTCTATCAGTTGTTATAACTCCTTCATCAATCATTAATCTTACTTCATCAACAGTTAAAGGAAGATATACATATTGCTTTATTGCCTTTGTCTGGCTTATAAAATAAGTTATAGCATGGGATGTTATAAGTGCGGCAAATCCTGCAAAACTAAACATCGCTATTATTATCACTGTAACTAAAATAATAAACAAAACCTTTGAAATAAAATCTGCTTCTCGAAAAAAATCATCAAATAAATGAGAAGAAAATATAGCGATAAAAGATATAAAAACTACTCCTGCAATAGCAGCGAATATAGTTAATACAAATTTTATATCATCTTTATAATATTTATAAAATTCTTTCCAGAATGATTTCTTCTTACTTATTGTACTCATATCTTTCTCCTTTTTACTTCCTATTTCTCTTAGATATTTTATTAATGATTATTTTTACAATAAGCCTTATTATAAGAATAACTAATATCATTAAGTAATCAAATATTGCAGCAGCGAGAAGTTTGATGTTATCATCTTTAAATAAACTATCCCATAATGATGTCTGAACTAATACAGTTGGAATAATAATTAAAAGAGCTACTGCTACAATAATAATTAATAAGAATCCGGCTATCTTTATATTTTCTTTTAAATCCTCATAAAGTTCTTTCCAAAAAATATTTTTATTATTCATTATAGGTTCTCCCCTTCCTTATTCATTATCAATATAGATATAGTGAGCATCTTTTATTGTGTCATACTTAGTATTCTTATCTGTAAATACAACCGGTCTAAACTTTGTTTCTTCTTCTGAATAATAATCATCTAAATAATCCATTTGTCCTTTATAATCAAAAGGGCAAAGGCATGTTCCTGAATATATTTTATATTTATAATAGTAATCCTCATCCAATATTATAGGCTTATTAAACACTTCTCTATATGTATTAATAAGCTGAATCATATCTTCATTTGTAAATGACCAACAATATTCGCTATGTATTACTTCGTGAGTTAATAATACACAATCAATCTCTTTACAAATAAGCCGGTCAACCAGATAATAAGTATAATCTCTATCTGTTGTTATAATACCTTTATCTATCAACGCTCTTACTTCATCTGATGTTATTGGTAAATCTGCATAACGCTTCATTGTTTTGCATTTAGATATAAAATTATATATTCCGCTTATAATGCTTCCACTTATGAGGAGTATAAGAACATCTAAAGAAATAAACATCATTATTAATAATGGTATAAGAGCTAATGATAACAGTTCTAGCGAAAACACTATTAATACCTTATAAGCAAAAGAAAAATTGTTACCATCAAACAAAAAATTAATAATCCCGCTAAAAATCCCTAATTTCACAAAAATAACTGCACTAATAGCAATAATAGTAATTGCAGCTATAATACTTAAAACAATACCTGCTATATGAAATTCTTTTTTATAGCTTTCATAAAAAACTCTGCCGAATGTTTTCTTCCTTCTTATTTTTTTCATGTATCCCCCTTAATTTACTTTAATATGCAGTACATTTTTATCTTTATAGATAAAGAGACACTTAAATCTCTTCATTTCTACATATGTTGAATCTGCATCATACTTTGTCTCATTTATTGCAACTTCTTTTTCACTGCCTGTATCATCAGTAATCTTTATTACTTTATCGCCCCATTCTTCTTTTTCTGTTTCCTGTATATGTGTTACCGGAATTGTATAGGCTTCAAAGTTATTTTCTCTTTTTATTCTGCCTGAAACTATTACTGTAAAAATCAATAAGATAATATCAACAATAAATACTATTAAAGCTGCTTTGTTATGATTTTCATTTGAAAGAAATATCATAATTGCAATACTTATTAAAAGAATAACGTCTAGTATTGAAGAAAAAGTGTAAATATCCATATTTTTTATCCTCTAATTAATTTCTTTCCATATTCATCTGATTGTCTCCATAATTAATATCTGTATCTATCTCATCAATTAATCTGGCATATTCATCATACTGGGTATCATCTTTTATCTTAGTATCTATCAGACAATATAAATATCCCTTTGCGTAATCTGTACTACACTGTTTCATTTCAATTTTCTTTTTAAACATTTCATACTGAATATTGAAGTTTTCTTTCATTTTCTATTACCCTCTTTCTATATTAAGTCATACTTTATCTCCAACCTTAATATCTTCTTCTTTAATCATAGCCGTTATCTCACTTATTTTTCTTCTAATGGCAGATTTAATGTCTCTGTATTACTGTCACTGTCATCAATCTTTGTTATCTTCACAAATTTATTATTATCAATATCCTTAATAATCTCTATGCTGTATTTTTCATTATTGTATAAGAAACTTCCGTCATTAAGCATGGCACTGTACTTATACTCATACACATTTCCATATTCAGCCTTTATAGCTGGCTTAATTATATTTTTATAGTGTCTTGTAGGAATTAAATAGCCCAATAGGAATATTACAAAAGATATCAGACATATACCTAACCAAATAAAATCATATTTTATTTCCTTTGCATATGCTTTCTTTGCTTTCTGCTTTAAGCTTTCTTCATCAACTTTCTGTATTTCTGCTTTACAACAACTACAATCGTCATGCAGCATTATAATTCCAACTATAAAAAACACTATTGAAAGACATGCTAAAAATGCACATAAAAATACTATTGTTCTCATAATAACGTCCACCTATCGCTGAAACTCATTATCATTTAGTAGCGTCTTTGCATTAAAGCCTCAGGGGGAGAAGCGATTTTCCTTTCTGCTTAACAAATTTAAAAGTTCTTTTTGTGTATAGATTAGTGCTTTAAGCCGGCTCTATACTAGCTGTAGAATACCTTAGCCAATGTTATATAAGGTTTTATATGTACATCACTGTTCCTACCTCACAGAACTGTTTAAATATACATCGTAGAGCAGCAGACTAGGTATTATATCTACTGTGCCTATATATTTTTATATAACGTAGTTCAAAATTCATTTGAAATAAATCAAATATTTTTGAACTTAGGCTAATCAACATGTGGTGTCAAAAATAAAATTCTGCACACCACGAAGCTTTAGTTTCAGGGTTGTTGATGCAATATATAATTATCTTCATAAAGAAATAAATATGTTTTTCTTGTCTTTTCTATATATGTAATATCTGAATCGTAAGCTATTTCTTTAACAGTTACCTTTTTCCTATTTTCATTAGTATCCGTATATGTAACATTATAAAATGTATCACTGTTATTTTTAGCTTCGATATTATTTATTTCTTGTACTGGAATTTGTGATATAATATTTGAGTTTGCATGATTAAGAGCTATTGTTGGTAAATAAATCAAACATGCAATCAAAAAAGTTAAAAATACTCCTATAATACCATTAAAGTAAATTAGACTTAACATTGTAATAAAACAAAATATAATTCCTATAAATATAAACAAATTTATATTCATAAATTCCTCCTTTCTTTAATTATTATTATTTATAAATTCCTGTGGCTCATGTAATACATAGCTATCTTCATAAAGAAACAAAAATGTTATTCTTGTCTTTTCAATATAAGTAACATCTGAATCATAAACTATTTCTTTAACAGTTATCTTTCTATCAATATCTTCTGTATCCGTATATGTAACATTAAACAATGTAGTACTGTTATTATTTGGACTTATTTTATTTATTTCCTGTAATGAAATATATGACATTTTTTTTGACGATACTAAAGACGAATTAATCCCAACCTCTACTATACCGATTGTTATAATAATTATCATTGAAATAGCTCCTGCAATTAATAAATAAGTAAAATCAAATGATTTATGCATAGTAATAAAAAATCCTATTGTTGTAATTAATAATGCTACAATAAATACAATTACTGCATATGTGTTTATGCTCATAATAAATGCCTCCTTGAATATTTGTTAAATGATTTCTGTACTGAAATTTGTGATGTTAATTGTGTGTGAAAAAACACATCAAAAAACATTACCGGTATAACTGCTATAAATGCAATAACACTAGAAATCAAACCGGACATTAAATATATTAATACATCTTCAAAATGTATTGAAAAAATCATAGTTAGAAACATTGCTACAAAAAATATTATTAGAATAATTATAATGTATAATTCTGTACTCATGCTTATTTTCTTCTTTCTTAGTTAAGCAGTGATGTATCTATAATCTGAAAGTTGGCTCTATGAATGTATAATGCCTTGCCATCTACAGACAGCTTAGTTGTCTTAGGAAGATCTTCACATACTTCATAGAAAACGCTGTCGCCTGAATAAGCACATATAGGGTCTCCAAGCTGTGACTGAATTACTACAACTCTTGACTTACCAAACATATTCTTATACTTGTTTACAATACCGGCGACAAATGTACTCTCACTTACACTGCCATCTGAACTGCTGTTAATGTTTTTTATATTATTCATAATAAAGTCTACATCCGGCTTTAATCCTTCTTCTGCAAAGATTGCTGTACTACCACAGTTTTCAACTTCCTTACCGTCAATAGTTATTGTTACAACTGAAGAGAGCACCTTATTATATCCGCCGTCAACATAGTCATATTCCCTTACAGTGTTAGGACTTAAATCAATGCGTTCTCCGTGCATTGTCATAAATTTCTCTCCATCGTTCGAATAAAAGGATGCTATATATTCATTACCTGATATACTTCCTTTCATACTCTGTACCTTACTATTCATAAATTCACATCCGGTAATTGAAAAAATACCCACTGTTAATATTGAAACTGAAATTATCTTCTTAATTTTTTTCATTGCGCTTATCATTATTCTCTCCTTATTGTTATTATTATTTAATGAGCTATCCTCAGCCGACAATGCCCATATAGTATTTTCTTACTATTCTTTAACAAAATATGACAGATAATATCTGATTTTTTTTTACATAAAAAAACTGGTTAGAAAATCCAACCAGTTTTCTGCACACCATGAAGCTTTAGCTTCGGAGTTGTTGATTATATATACGATCAATTTTTAGTAGAAATTAACTTTACCACTTATTCATTTCCTTTTTATTTATTTTATCCATTTTCTGCCTTCTATTATCAGTTCTAGCAGGTTTTCCTCCTGGAATCTTTTTGTATGTCTTACATATCTGGCAATGCTTTCTAAAAGTTCCTTCCTTCCCTAAATCGCAATTTCCTTCACATATATAATGTACACATGCAATTTCTCTTGTTTTGCTCATAGCATTTTTCTCCTTTAAAATTATTAATAATTGATATATGACAGAAAAAAAGTTTAAGCTACATTAGATTGATGCAATTTGTAATAATTATCCAGTATTTGTTGTATATATTTAGTCATGTTTGAAGCATTAACTGAGTCAAATCTGCCCTGAACTTGTTTGATATAATATTTTTTATCAGTTGGATCATACTTGAACTCAATTGTATATCTTCTAGGAACGCCATCCTCATGTTTACTTCCATCAGTATCTACATATGAATATATAGCACTTTCATCATTTGTTATATAAGATGCATAAGACCATACACAATGATGTTGTATTTTTGTTTCCAATATTAATCTTTTTCTTGTTTTAATCCATTCAAATTCATCTGGTAAAATATTCCTTAAGGTATTAAATCTGCTATCTTTAGGAACATTTACTGAACCAGTGTTTACATCAATATTAGTGCTTTCTGTAATTTCATCATGTTTATTTTGGATCTCGTTAACAGATTTTATATTAAGTTTAATTTTAGGTTTTTTTCGTGCTTTTGAAGATAAAGTCATATGAACATAATCTCTGATTGTAGGTTTTAAATTATCATTTTCAACATTATAATCATATACATATTGTTTCTCATCTTTTAAGCTTTCGGGCAAGTCATTTAATTCATTATTACATTCGGCTATTAAATTTTGAACAGAATATTTATTTATATTATTATATATAATATCTTCTAAAAATCTGGAAACTTTTACTTTATATTTTGACAAGTGATAATACCTATTTAAATCAAATTTAGTAATCTGCTTTAAAATTTCTTTACCTTTTTCATCAACATAAGGATAAGATTTGATTATCAGATAACTTAAGTTCAAATTTCTTTTATTCCAATTTATATTAATATCATTTGATATTTTATATTTTTTATTAAGCAGTTCCTTTTTATTATGAAAATATACACATTCATTTACTTTAAGTGGCATTAAGCAGCCATCTTTAAAATCATTTATAATATCTTTGAAAAAGTTATTTTCGTTAATTTTATCCTGAACATAAAGATTGATTACCTTTTTAAAATCATTATTATTTTTGTAATTCATGAAAGTTATCAAATCATCAACACTTAATGGATAAAATTTATTTGCCTTCGATTTTGTATTGCTTATAAAAATAGCTCCATCTGGTGTGATCCATAAATCTATTTTTTTTCTTAATCCTTTGCTGTATGTCTTACCATTATTTATTTCAATTTGGTTGTATTCATTTAATGTCAAATTAAGATTATTATTTTTTATTTTCATAGTTAATTCAGTGTTAGTAAAATATAATAATAATTTTGTTTTAGTGGATTTTGAAAATTCCTTGTATGTATCAACAATTTTATCTTTAAATCCAAATTCAGAATTATAAATATATTTTTCTGAATCACAATATTTCATATTAAATTCTTTAATGAGTTTATATATAAATTCATTTTGTGACAATATATTCTCTTCATAAAATTTCTTAATATTAACTGTAATTATTGTTTTGGCCTTATCATATTTTATATATTGATTGATTTTAATATTATTATTTAATGTATTTTCAGTATTTTCTATTAAATTTAAAATATTATTGCAATTTTCATTATAATAGCCAAAAAATAAGTCCCTTTTGAGATCATATAACTTGTATTTATTATTTTTTTCAATTATGTTTTTCCAAGCTTTTATTAATATTTCAATATTATTTCTATTTTTAATATGACATATGTTATACCCCAAATGTATTGATAAAGGGATAAAGTTATTTTTGTAAACTTCATATATTTCTTTTATATAACAGTATTCTATATTGTTTTGCATTAAAAATTGATACATATCATCAAAATGGCAGTCACTATGGAAGTAAAAAATACATCTTTTTTTATAGCTGCCAATAATTTCATCGACATGTTCATAAGGAAGGCAATTTTTTATTCTACTTAAATATTCTTTTTGAAACATTCTTTTAGGAAATGATAAGATTCTTTTTACTTCCTGGCACAATTGATCCGAAGTATAAATTGAATTATTAGCATAAAAATAATCAAATATTATATTTAATATATCAACAGACAAATCTTCTCTGCATAAAAATTGTTTTTCTTCTTCAGAAAAACTATACTTATCTGCTTTTTTTAATAAATTCACAACTGCTTTTCTCATATTAAAATACCTCTCTGTAGTTAATCAAAAATTGTTTCATAATTAATATGACAGAGAGTATATTTAAATATTGATTTGTTAGATTCCAGAATATATTTAATGATAACAAAAAATCGGCAGTCCATAGTATTACAATGATTCTGCCGATTAATCTTAATTACATTATTGTTATTTTTTACTTTTTCCTTAAATGTAACATATCAATTATATATATTGTTGAAAATATTAGCTGGCCTATTACCTCTATGTATCTGCCTGTAAAAAACATAAACATACTAATGTATATGCCCATAAATAAAAATGAATGTAACCCAATTTTATTAACTTTTTGTTGCTGCCCTGCTATTTTGAATTTATGCATAGTTAATAATCCAATCATTAGCCCAATAAATATTGATATACGTGCTATTGCTAATAATATTGTGTATAACATAATTATTTCCTCGCTTTCTTAATTATTATATTTATGATTAATATGACAGAAATAAAGATATATTTTGGCTCTATTATATTAATTACAGGTCAATTCCTGGATTTTAATATAAAGAAAGTACGAAGATAGCCAATTTGTATGATATTGTTTGTGTAGAAACACTTGATATGAAAGCTATGTCAAATAAAGGATTCGGTAATGGAAAAGCCACTATGGATAATGGTTATGGAATGTTCCTAAATATGTTGGAATATAAACTTGCAGACAGAGAAAAATATTTTGTTAAAGTTGATAAATGGTATCCATCTTCATAACTTTGTAGTTGCTGTGGGAGCAGAAAGAAATTAACTCTTGCAGACAGAATATACAGATGCTCTTGCGGTCTGATTATAAATCGTGACCATAATGCAGCCATCAACATAAAAAATGAAGGTCTACGCATACTAAAATCAGCATAAACCTTCATAATAATGGTAGGCTAGGAACTGGCCGAACCTAACGCTTGCGGACACTGTGTAAGACTTGACAATACTGCAAAGTATCAGCCAAGCAGTAGTGATTGAAACAAGAAGCTCGGTAACTTGTTTCCGAGTAGTTCACGTACCAGTCTTAGAAATTAAAGCTCTCTGTCAGAAATCTTTGATTTGATGTTTTTTGATTTTACAGATGGTTCATTCATAAACTCTTTATAATTTTTAGCATAATCAATCAATGCATTATTTATATAATTACTTGCAGCTAATGCTCTTGTGAAGTTACTATATTCTGTATTGCCGGCTGTGTATACTGCACATTCCTTATCCCATTCTCTTAACGTATCATAATCATAACCACATGCATCACAAAGAGCTGCAAGTTCTGCATCTGTTATAGAATCCGAAAGGTCAATAAGCTCTGAATGAACCTTTATTAATATCTCTTTTTTCTTATCAATTGCAGGGTTAATCACCGGTTCAATTGTATCCTTATCTATCTCTGTAAAACCGCTATCAAAAGATAATCCTGTAAGTCCACAATCATTTATTATTTCCGGATTCACGATGAAATATCTATTGTTTACAGTAACGATATTACCTGTTACATACTTTTCTCCATCTTTTGCACTAATTCTCCAATTTATTTCCTTTGCCCTGTATGTATATGCATTACTTGTATTATCCATAGGCTGTTCTTCCTGTTTTTCATTATATTGTTCATCATATCTTTCTGATTCTGAAAAATCATATGATGAAGTACTTAATGGTATACATATTCCATTGTCTCCTAAGCTGCTAATCCCGTTTCTATTCATAATAATTTTCTCCTTTATTTTTTGAAATTTATTTACATATACTTTTAGTTATGATATTTTAAATAAGTACTGCATACATATTTGTGTTGGTAAGAAATATGTATGCATACAATTAACTTCACAATCATTGATGTATCTTATTGTTAATTTCAGTAACCTGAAATACAGTAAGATAATGAGCAACATCAATGAAGGCTTGCTTAAGTCGGATAAGTAAGCCATTCCGACAATGGGCTTAAGTATGTGCAGCTTAAGCCTTATTTTTTATTTAATACTATCCTGCAGTACTTTAATTAACTCCTTGGCTTCTTTTACCGTCAGATATACCTTATCATCGAATGTATCTACTGTAATTCTATTCTGGGATTTATCCCTGCTTACATAGATTTCAGCATTATTTCCTTCTTCTGTTCTACCGTTTACAACCTTAATATCATTTTCTTTTGCCATAGTTTTTTTCCTTTCTTATTCTTCAAATTGTTTACAATATTCTTCCCACTTCTGTTTTTTCTCAGTTAAAGTTTCTACCCAATATCTATCTCCATAATTATAATCGTCTTCGCAGTAAAAGAAATACCAATCTGCACCACAAAAATCCTTTTCAGTTAATTTATGACACAAGTTTAGATATTTTACTACAGTCATAAAGTCACTTGTATTTTCAATGTAATATACCTGATCATGTATAAGGTTAACTTCATCAGAATATGTACTTTTGATTTTATTCATTTTTTCCTTTAATACTGTCCGTTTCTCATGTGCCAAAGCATCCTTTTCACAATCAAAAATTTCACCATCTAAAGTTTTATATACTGTTTTTTCAACTATTTCCTGTGTCGTAATTTTATCCATATATATTACCTCTCTATTTCTTCAATCTCTTTATCCTTTATATTTTTCTTCTTATTTACATATGAGCTTTCTTCTATTTCATCAATTCTTTCATAGCATTTGTAAAGTTCTTCTTTTATATGGTCTAATCGCTTATTAAGTGTTTTGACATTATTAGCTTCTAACAATCCACTTGCATTATAAATACTGGTAGTTGCATTTTGTATGTATTCTTTTACTTCAGTTAAATCTAGCATTTCAGGGTTACAGATATCTTTTGCTCCAATACAGATTCCATTACTATTTATACGGCACTGATAATAGTTGCTGCCGAAATGAATCCGTTTTGTTTCGTTATCTGCATTCCTTTTAAATATATCTTTTATATCTCTCCAACGCATTCCAGTAACAACATTATTGATGTTTTCTTCATATGTCCTGTTATATTTCATAACACTTAAGTCCTTTCTATATCCTTATTATCTTTACCTTTTAATTTGTTCATTGCTGCTTTTGCTTCTTCTTCAGTTTTATACCATTCCACGCTAATACCATCTTCTGATAAATTTATTGTTCTATATCCAAGTTCTTCTTCATTTTTAGCAGATAATGTAATACCAAATTCATTAAATGTAATACCGGTAATTGTTAAAGGTATAATTTTTTGTCTGAATATACCATATACCGTATCTCCTAAATTCGGCATTTTTTTAATTTTTTCAATAATCTGTTCATTGTCTTTAGCTTCCCATTTTTCTTTTCTATCTTCTACCGGTTTAATCATGCTGATATTAGTTAATATATTTCTGATATCCCACGGTTTACCTTTATAAAACTTATCAACTTCAATAAATCTTTCAACTAAGTCACTTATAGGTATCGTTTTATCTAAATCAATCATATCTTTTACACATGAAAGAGCTATTCCTTTTTCTTTATATAAGCCTGTAGATGCAAGATAAGCACATATTTCTTTTGAAGTCATAATAAATCTCCTTATATTTTTTCATAATAAACATTTACATCTTCATTTAGATTAATTTTAAAAACTGTATCACAGTTATTACATCCGTATTCATTTTCTCTATCTATATCAACAATAGAATAAAACCTATCCGGTAATGTACGATTACATACAGGACATTTAATCATATATAACTTTCTTAAATCCTTATTAAGTCTATTTTCACAAACTTCATAAGCATTTTTTATGTTTATTCTAAAATATCTTGCTACTGCACTTGGATAAACAATATCTTTTGACTTATACATTGCAAAGAATGATTCATAATTCTTTGTGTTTTCCATTGATTTTTACCCCCAATCTTATCAAGAAATCTTAGCTTCAACGCTTTATTTTCTTTGCAGTAGGTAGCTTATGTTCTTTTTCTTCAAACTGAAATAATTCATGTTCACAAGGAACATATAATTTTCCATTTTCTTTGCATAAGAATATATCTAATTGACTGTCATTACTTGCTGAATAAAAATCTTTCCAACTATAATCATGTTTTTTCCAATCAACATCATAATCACATATCCCAAGTTCTCTATCGCTTCTGATATGTTTAGAGAATGTGCATATATCCTTCTTTTCTGATTCTTTTAGTTTTCTTACTGACTCAAAATGATATCCATTATATTCAAACATATATTTCCTCCTTCAAATACTCATTGTTCCATCCAAATAATCATTTAAGCCCTCAAAATAATCTTCGTTTGGCTGTTCCTGATGAATAAACTCCTGCTCGCACTGTTCCTCATAAGCTGCCTTCTGTGTCTCTTCATAAATAATTTCATCTAATTTTTTGTAAATATCTTCTCCATAACCAGGATGCTCATGCTCAAAATCTAAATGTTTTAACCATTTCTTAATTGTCTTTGCGTTTTCGTCAATTTTATTCATATTTTATTTCTCCTTTTTTTAAATTATTTGAATAAAATATGACAGAAAAATAAAAAAAACACAGACTGCTTATGTAGCCTGTGTTTAACAATATCTAAATTAAAATATTCTGTTTATTTTACTGTCCATTTGCGATACCATCCATTGTTTAAAGCTTCATCTGGGTATATTTTATCCAATATATCTGAAAGATCATTCCATGTAATTGTATAGCCATGAATATTTTCAAAACTTTCTAATTTATATATCATATATTACTCCTTTTGGTTATACTATAACATATCATTAATAGAAAACCTTAATTACTATTACTTAAGAAATATCATGTATGATTGTATTTTTCAATACTTATTTCACTGAATTCTAATGAACTGTTCATATGTAAAAAATGATTCATAGTCTTTTGTTTTTCATCATTGATATCTCATCTTTCAAAATAATTTATAGCTTTCTTTAAATTACTATCTGCTTTACTGTTCTTTTGATCTATATAAGCCCATATTTCACTTGCATTAAACTCAGGATGTTTGTATAAATATTCTTCTATATCTGAATCAGTTCCACCATTAGCTATAATTTTTTCTATTTCATCTTTCCAAGTATTCATGGTTTTAAATCCCCTTTTAACTTAAACTACCTGCATTTACAATATCTATAACATTACATAATCTTATAATTTTCACTCTCCTTTACCTTATTTTTCATAAACACCAATGCAAAGCTCTTTATCAGAATATCCAATATCCTGAAATTCCAAATATCCATCAATCATCTCCCACGGATAAGGATAGCTTCTACCTGCAAGCTCTTCTTCAGGAATTTCTTTCATAATTCTGATGTCAAGTTTATAATCATCATCTAAGTTATTTAAAATTTTTCGTAAATCTCCAACAGTTTTAATCATCTTTATACCTCACATTTTATTATAAATTACTTACAACCGACTATTGTTGGATGGAGTTTTCTTGCTATTTTTCGATAATATCCTACAGTTTCTAATGATAAAAGT